>Ga0247839_1001849_pt1 | contig 33518 bp, 52 predicted proteins | sample LaCruzMarch2015__6_FD_192405 | JGI IMG/M metagenome (GOLD analysis project Ga0247839, IMG submission 192405) | Freshwater microbial communities from meromictic Lake La Cruz, Castile-La Mancha, Spain - LaCruzMarch2015_16m | ecosystem: Environmental > Aquatic > Freshwater > Lake | place: Spain... | reverse complement strand
TTCCTTTGTTGTCCGTAATGGATACCAAAGTTGCTTTATCAACAAAATCCTCACTTTCTTTTATTTTTTTTAATAAATTATTGGTGTCTTTAATGGAATATGTAAAAGAGTAAAGAGAGGATAACATTTGTGCAAAATTTATTTCTGCGTTATTCCACTCTCGACTTTTTAGACTTTCAATACAAATAACACCAATGGTCTCACCTTTATACATAATTGGAACGTCTAACATAGAATTAATACCCAAAGGTTTTAAATAGTTTTCAGTAAAACAAGAAGTGGCTTTATGGCTCAAAGCGTCATTTGCGACAATTATTGGGTTTGTTTTTAATGTATCAAAATACGGTTTACAATCTTTTTCAAGCAATTCAAAACCTTGGTGCCAATTTTTTTCAGAATTAATGTAAAGTTGTTGGCAAACAATAGAATCTTTTGTTTTACCATATAACCAAATAGAACACCTATCCGTATCGATGGATTCAACAACTTCTTTGGTTAATAATTTGGTTACTTTATTTATATCACCTTCATAAAATATTGGGTTGTGTGATTGTTCTATCACTTTTTCATTTAATTTTTTTGCGTACTTACCCAGTTCAAGATTTTTTTTAATTTTTTGATTGTATTCTTGAATCAAAGACCAGAAAAAAACTGAAAAGGTTAGAAAACAAAAATATTCAAGCCCACGAGTGAAGGGGGTTGATAAAATCAACCCTAAAAATACTGTTGTTTTAGCAATAAAAAATGTGGACATCACAATTGTCGCAAAAACCAATTTTATTTTAAAACTTAAACCCATTAAACTATATCTTTAGATTCGATTAAAGTATAAGTAAATGAGTTGCCGTGAATATCTTTTGATTTACGACAAATATTCATAAAAGTATCAAAATCGACTGACTTTTTAAAAACTTGACAACCTTCAGACCAGTTTTCAACATAAGTAGAATCAGCCCCAGCTTTATGAATATTAATTCCGTAAATACCTTCCGTGATTTTGTTTTCATCAAAAATCATATCACGATTAGGGTCACGATATACTTTAACGTTTTTAGCCTGTTTTAATGCTTCATATTTACCTTGATGTAAACCGATACCATGTGACCCACGGTATTGCCCTTCGATTAATCTAGCAACACCAGCTGTGTTATGATATTCCATAACACCCTTTTTCCCTGGGTCAGTTGTTGCCGACCAAATATGGAACTTCCAGACACCATTTTCTTTATAAGAAACCGTCAACCAATCATCAAAAACGTTGGTAACTTTTTGACCTGTTGATGAATTTCTAATACCTACGATATTAACATCATAGCCTTTATTTTTTAAGTCTTCAAACCAAACATAACTTTTTGATTTAACCGCTTTTTCTACTTGTTCTCTTGTGTAACTCATAATACTTATTTTTAGAAATAAATATCACGAGATTTGCGTTTTTACTCTTTACTTTTTATTTTAAGATAAGTTTCGTAGTCAATAAATTGGGTGTCCCCATTAGGTGCCATAACCACATAACCACCCTCAACTTCTTTTATTATAGAAATTTCCCACATAGTATTATTTTTTTTATAAATTAATGGTATTGAATTCTTATACAACTATCAGGTTCACTCGTAAACTCTGACGTAATTTACAAAAAATTCGGAATACTGTTCTGTTAGGTTAGATTCAAAACCTTGACGAACTCCGTTGTTTAAAATCACCATAAACTTTTTATCACGGAACCATTTTAACACATCTTCTGATGTTGTTTTTCTAACTAGATAACCATCGTAATAAATTTTAATAAAATCTTTTGTTACCCAACAAGACAGTTTAAGGTTTTTATGTGGGTCTGACATTGGATGACTTCTAGCACCAGAGGTTTCTTTATTTTCAGTGGTATTAAAATGTAAATTAGACTCTAGTCGAAATTTATAATCACAATTTGTATCTGAATACGCTTCTATTATATCAATTTCTGGAGGCCACGTATCATAACATCCTAACCATACGGCTGGCCAAAGACCCACACCATAGGGAAGTTGAACTTCAAACTCATAAAACCCGTATCCAAAAGATTTGTATGTTGTAATTAAGCCAACTGAATAAGGGATATCATATGTTTTGTTGTCATTGGTAAACTTTTTAGGTGAATAGATTTGACTTAACACTAATTTATTGTTTCGAACTGAAACAGAATCAAACCCGTAGTATTGATTTGGAAAGTCGGGATGAAATAATCCCCATGGCTGGCCAATTCTCCAATTGGAAGGATCTAACGAAACAAACTCATCGTCAAACACCAAAGACATTTTACTTTTATCTGGTTCTTCACCCCCAAATTTCGTAACACCTAACAAAGATCTTATATACGATTTTACGTATAAAAAACTATTTACAACTTTATCTGTTAATGATTCTGTCATTAGATTTTATCATCATTAATTTGTTTATCTATAATGGATATTTCATTTGTTATATAATCAAATGAAAGATTATACTTCTTAACCCACTGACGAACTTTACGTCCTGTCAAGTAGTGGATTACACCACCAGTCAAAGCATAAACCACACTGGGGATGAATATGCACCCCATTACTATTTTAGCCCATAACGGAGGTGTATCATTAATCATAAGTGCAATTGCACCTATAGGAAACCCAAAATACATAAACCACTTAACGTATAGTGTATAATTAAAAAGTTTTTGAAATGAGTTGTAAGCTCTAATAGTTTTGGAACTTAAAATCTCTTTGTGTAGTTCTGATTTTTTCATGTTTTATATTTTATAATAAATATGTACTAATTAGATAGTTTTCCTTTATTATAAATACCTATGTTTTATGAAAAAGGTGCTTTAATGACTGTAGAAAAAACTACAATTCAAATGCTTTTAATGTTAATTCAAATGGGTTACCCTCAATATTTTTAACTAAGTCCAACATCATCTGTGCGAGTTCTCTTGTTTCTTGTTGGGCGTCAGGTTTAATTCTTAAATGGAAAAGATGTATAAATGATAATAAACTACCAGTCCAAACAAAACTTGTATTCAAATTGAGAGGTAAAATTGTTCTTGCTTGTTCTTTTGACACTCCAAGTTCAATTAATCTTTGATATGCGGTTTTACAATATCCAATAATACCTGCTTCAATCTCAGATGCCGCTAATTGTTCTTCAATCGCCCCATCACTACCTTGTTTTGAGGATTTTGATTGTTTCCTCCATTCATCTATTGTTGAATAGGTGTCGCTAAAATCAACATATCTACCACTAATTGAGTTAGCACTTAATCCAACTTGGTGTTTGAACAATTGTCTCTCAACATAAATGGGGCAAGTTATCCTGAACTGAAGTTGAGGATGTCTAAACGGAGATGTATGTCCGTGTTTAACCAAATAATTTATTAGTTTACCATCTTTTTCTTCAAGTGTTAATACTTCTTTACCATAACTAACTCTTGCAACATTAACTATCATTAAATCATTTCCAAAATGTGATAGTAGTTCTACTTTATTACTCATTTATTATAATTTTATATTTTTTAGAAATTATTTGACTGGCTTTGTTTTTAATTAACCTTCTTAACGAAGAATTACTAAGTGGGGAAATATTTGATAATTTATTTATTGAATCCGCCTCCCAAATTTCATTTGTTAACAAATCAATAAGTTTACATTTTTTTGCGTTTTTTGTTGTTTTTCCTTTCCAATACCCCAATTTTTCTATTCTAGGGTCATCTTTTTTAGTTAAACCACTATTCCATTTTTTAGTATTTAAAAGATTTATCATTCTTTTTTTCTTATGTTCTTCATTGGAATTGGGTCACCCCCTGTTGTTACCCAAGTATCAATATAGTAATGCCCATTAATTTTATCTGTGTATATTGTATGAACTACTGATTCACCCATAAGGTGCATAGATGTTTCCCCAACTTTTAAAAGTTCTATTTCTCCTAGAAATGGGTCTGTATAGGTTTTATCTATATTGTTTATCTGTTCCTAAGTTTTTTAATCCTTCAATAACTTCCGTATTAAACTCTATCGCAAAATCCCTCTCAATCATATTGGTAAGAGCTTGTTCGGCATCTAGTTTATCTTCAACCGTTGCCATTTCAATACAATCATCATCTGTCTTCTCACCCCAAAACACCATATGTTTGAGTAAGTCACTTCCATCAATTTTAATTTTCATAACTTTCTATTTTAGTACCTTTATATGTTATTTTTAATAGTTTGGTTGGAATGTTCCATTGGTTAATTTCAGAATGTGATAAACTTTCAGGACCACCTCCATTGTATATTTGATTGAACATTTCTTGAGTAACTAACGCTCTTCTTTCTTCCAAACTCAACTCTCTTTCTTCAATCTTTAATCCCCAATTTTCAGAGAACTTAGAATCTACTTTACATTTATTGATGAAACTTTCTTTAGAATGTTCCATAGGAACCACACTAAACAATTGGTCACTTAAAAGTTTACCCTTTGGGTTGGATGGTGGTGTCCAATGACTATCGGCATATTTTCCATAAGCCTCATCTAATAATTCTTGTTTTTCTTTATTCATAACTTTCTATTATAGTGTCTTTGTATGTTATTGTGATTAGTTTGGTTGGTACATTTTTTTCATTTAACCATGTTCTCACTTCGTTAGGTGTAAATGTTTGTATGGTCTGACCCCAAGTGTTTCTAACATTATCTTTCTTTGAATCCCACTCACCTCTTTCTTCCAAACTCAACTCTCGTTCCTCAATCTTTAGTCCCCACTTATCAGAGAACTCTGTGTTGACTTTACTTTCAAAAATAAATTCCTCTTTTGATATTACAGGTCTAATATAACCGTCAGGCCTATTAGTTTCAACCATATTTACAAAATTCTTATACGCCTCATCAATAATCTGTTCTTTACTCATTGTTTTATTGTTGTGTTAATTATATCGGGTAAATCTTTTCCATTGCCCAATTCTAATAGCTGATAATACTTTTCATCACCTACAATCCCATCAACAGTGTATTCTGTTTTAATACCATTTTCATAAATAGGAATTGAATATTCAATGTGCTCATAAGCACCATTAGGTCCTATTTGAAAATCATCACTTACATAAGGCGGTTCATTTTCTAAACCATCCATAAGAGCTACATCCCAATCTGATAATTCTTCAGCATATTCTTCAATAGGTCTAAGACCATTATGTGGTGGTGGAATTTCCATATTAGAAAATTTCCAATCAGACCATTCTTCAAAAGTGAATGCTGATTCTGGGTTTTCTCTAAGATAGTTTTTGTATTGTGTTTCTAGTGTGCTCATAACTTTTTTATATATTTTAAATATACGAATAAAAATCTTGTGAGTCAAATCTAATACTCTTAACTGAGATATTTAAGTACTTCAATTTTTGTTCACAAATCTTGTAATAGTCCGTCTTTTTCATGTTCTAAAGTATTGGTAATGAATCAATTAACTGGAGTTGTTTATATATAATAGTTATAGCACATTAAAACGATGCTATAACACAGTATAAACAAAATAAAAATTGCTACCATTTTCGGTTAATCAATATCTTGTTCTTCTAAATACCATTCAGCAAACATCTTAAACCTTGCCATTGGTATTCTTACTGTTGTATGCCCCATTGTCAAAACAACCACATTAGGTTCAACTAATATACTTTGGTCGTTATGTCCAATTCCTTGTTCTTTTAATTTACTCGCTGTTGCCATATCTTTGCAATCGCAAGGTTTAAGTTTCTGTTTCATAATCCGCAATTTTTACTTCGTTTATACTGATACCGTTAGAAACAATTAGAGTTGGAAACTTTCAGCGTTTTACAGAACTGGTCGAACCTGAACTCTAACTATTTCTAACAACAAATATAAACAATTATTTTATTACTAGTCAAAAAAAAATCCTCCATATAGGAGGATTAATTGATCTTATTTATTATTTATTAAAGATCACGAAACTTTTGTGAGCTCAGAAATTTTTGATAAAAATTCTTTAACATCAACGTTATTATTTTTTTTAGTTTCATATTTTTTAATGTGTTTACTAAAAACCTGTCCTTGGCTTTCAGCAATTTCAAACCTTAAATAATCTTTATATTCAATACCAGAATAGGTATAACTACGGCCTTCTTTAAAGACTATGGTTAATTCTTTTTTTTCCTGGTTATAATCCGATGCCAAAATGTTAGATGATTTAAAAATACAACTAACAATACCACCTTCTTTTTCTTCTTTTAATAGTACCATATTAATTAATGTAGGTTTTCCAGTTTTGAACTTTTTCTAGGTTATATATTTCTGTTGTTACTTCTGTACTATCTTCATTATGAATGGATAGTACTAAAAAATTACCAGAAATTGTGATGCCAACTTTTTCGTAATTTAAAGCGATTACTGAACTATTTTCTTTAATCCAAAGGGTTACTTTTTTGTATAACATATTTTTTTATTTTTATTTAAAATTAGTTTTTAAATCCAAAAAGAAAATACTTTTTAAACGTTTTCTTTTCGGTAATTTAGATTATTTTAATTTAAAAATTAAAAATGTCACCAAAATTAAAAAACGTATTAAAAAAGGCCTTTAGGGAGTCAATAAGACTTGGCGATCAAAAAATTAAACCAGAACATTTATTTTTAGCCATATTAAATGATAAAAACAATAAAACTGTAGAGGTAATACATGAAATGGGTTCCGACGCGATACTTTTATCAGAAAAATTAGAAAGTTACTTGAGATTTAAAATTAAAAACCCTAAACTTATAGAAGTTAAAATTATTCCTTTAAGTGAAACCTCAAAACAAGTTTTAAGTTCATCTCAGTTAGAATCAGATAAACTAACCGATGATTCTATCGATGTTGAACATTTAACTTTAGCGATTTTAAAAAATAAATCACTTGATGTCACTAAAGTTTTGGGTAGTCAAGGAATAACTTATAAAACATTTAGAGAAACATTATTAAACATTAAAAAAGAAAAAATTATGAACACAGCGGGAGATTTTGAAGAATTGGATGACCTGAGTAAAAAACAAAAAAAGATGACCCAAGGTAAATCAACAACACCAGTTTTAGATAATTTTGGTAGAGATATTACGAAATTAGCTTCTGACGGTCAAATTGATCCAATAATTGGTAGGTCTGATGAAATTGAACGAGTTACACAAATTTTATCAAGACGTAAAAAGAATAATCCGATATTAATTGGCGAGCCTGGGTGTGTATTGGGTGATGCGTTAATCACTATCAGAAAAACATCAAATACCGGAGAACACGAAATAATTGTTACAAAGTAGATAGTAATTCATCAACCTCTTTTAAATTATTAATAATTAATAACCGTATTCCGTTTTTTTTACAAAAATTTTTTTTGATATTATCATTTAATTTTTGTTTTAAATACCTTTTCTGACCACCAAAGTATTCCACAGGCTCGTAGTGTTGAATTCCGTTACATTCCAACAACACATTTTTTTCAATTAGAAAAAAATCAAAAGAAAGGGGTAAAACATTTTTACAGTCTGTGAATTTTTTTTGTGGTACAAATTTTATTTTTTTGGATTCTAAAAAATCCCTAACTTTTTTTTCTAACTTAGATTCGTTACATATTTTACAACCAAAACCCTGTAGATGTAAATCGGGTCTTTGTTGAAATATTCCGTGTTTTGGGCATATTATATTAACAATAGTTAATTTATTTTTATATTCGACCAAACTGTAATCATATTTTTCGCCATGTTTTAACTTTGATTTTTCTATGAATTGTTCTGTTGTTTTTTTTATATTGCCAGAACAAATAGGACACCCAGATCCCCTTAAATGTAACAATGGTTTTTGTTCGAAAACACCATGAATCGTACATAAAATTTTAACCTCGTCTACATTATTTTTTCCATATTTGACCAAACTGTAATCATATTTTTCACCATGTTTTAACTTTGATTTTTCCACAAAATCTTCGGTGTTTAATTTTTTTTTACCACAAATAGGACAACCAACGTTACCATTATAATGATCATAAGGTTTTTGTTGAAACATACCGTGTTTTGGGCATATTATAGAAACTTGCCTATTTGAACTTTGGTATTTGACCAAACTGTAATCATATTTTTCACCATGTTTTAACTTTGATTTTTCTAAAAACTGTTCAAATGTTAATTTTTTTGCCATTGACTTAAATGATATAAATGATTATAATTTATTTATAAATATATATTAAAATGATAAATGAGAAATTAGGTGTTTTAACCGAAAAAACAGAAACGATGATGTTTGTTGAGACTTTAAAAATTAAAGACTTTTTTAATAAAATAATTAAGGAGGGTGGTTCGTATGAAATAAAAACACCAGAAGGTTTTGAACCTATTGGTGATTTGTACTTAAAAATGGAAAAAAAGATTTTTTCGATTAAATTAGACACCGGTGAAGAATTAATTGCTTCGGAAGATCATTTGATTGAAACTGAAACTAGAACTTTTAATGAAGATTCTGAAATATTTGACAGAGTTGAATTGTTAGATGGGTCTACCTTTATAAGATTAAAAAATTTAAAAGTAAATGACTTAGTAAAAACAATTAACGGTACAAGCAAGTTGGTTCATAAGGGGTATTTGGGTATCGAAACTACTTACGATTTGGAGGTTTTGAACGACAAACACGTTTATATCACAAACGATATAATAAGTCATAATACTGGTAAAACAGCAATAGTAGAGGGATTAGCACTTAAAATTGTTGAAAGAAAATGTCCACGTATCCTTTTTGATAAACGTGTTGTTAGTTTGGATTTAGCGTCTTTAGTTGCCGGAACTAAATACAGGGGTCAGTTTGAGGAGCGAATGAAAAGTATTATACAAGAACTTGAAAAAGTAGATGACGTTATTCTTTTTATTGATGAAATCCATACCATGGTTGGTGCCGGAAATGCCTCAGGTTCTCTTGACGCTTCTAATATTTTAAAACCAGCTTTGGCTCGTGGTGAAATTCAATGTATTGGGGCAACAACACTTGATGAATATCGTGAAAATATTGAAAAAGATGGGGCTCTAGCAAGACGTTTTCAAACGGTACTGGTGGAACCACCTTCAAAAGAGGAAACACTTATCATTCTTAATAATATTAAAGGTAAGTATGAAGATCATCACAAAGTAAACTACACGATAGAAGCTATTGAATCTTGTGTTAAATTGGCAGACCGTTACATTAACGACCGTGAACAACCTGATAAATCAATTGATGTTATGGATGAGGTTGGTGCAAGAATGCAGGTTCAGATTAAACCACCACAAGAAATTATTGATTTAGAAGAAAAAATTGCACAAATCAATGTTAAGAAAGTTGATGTTGTAAAAGCTCAAAGATATGAGGATGCAGCTAAATTAAGAGACGAAGAGAAAAAATACCAAGAAAAATTAGAATCAGCAACTAATGAATGGTCTTCAAATTTAGATAAAGTAAGACCTGTGATTAACGAAGAAGATGTTGCGAAAGTTGTTTCGATGATAACCGGGGTACCAGTGACTAAAATTAGTCAAACAGAAACTGAAAAACTTCGTAATATGGACAAAGAATTAAAAGGAAAAGTAATCGGTCAAGATGGGGTTATTGATAAGATTGTTAAGGCTTTAAAAAGAAATCGTGTTGGTATTAAAAACCAAAATAAACCGATCGGTTCTTTTATGTTCTTGGGTCCAACCGGGGTAGGTAAATGTGTTTGTTCAGACAGTTTAATCAAAATTAGAGATAAAAGAACTGGGGAGGTTTCTAACATAAATATTCACGATTTCGAAAAATTATTAAACTAAATACCCTTTCTTAGCCCAGTCTTACCTAAAAATTTTTTTTAGGTATTGATTATTTTAATTCTTCCGGTATATTTAATTATATGGGAAGAATTTTTTTTATAGATAAATACGGTAACGAACCCAATATCTTTACAGAGTTCGTATATGAAACATTACCAGATTTATTTAAATGTCAAAATAACAATATTAAAATTACAGAGATTTTTAATAATTTTTTAAGAGAAAACCCCATAATAAGTAATAAAGGGTTATTCAGGAAAAACATAACAAAAAAATTAAATTTCCCTATATCTGGTAGAAATAGTTTAAACTATTGGAAACATAGAGGTTGGAACGATAAATCGTCTTTATTAAAGGTTGTTGAGGTTAACCAAAGTAATAAACTAAAAGCCGATGAAAAACGTGTTAAAAATAAAATACCAACTGTTTTTAAATTTAAAACAGTGGTATTTGAATTAAATTCTGAACCCATCTGTGTTTTATGTGGTTCAAAATTAAATTATGACACGAAATTAAGTGGATATAATAAAAAAAATATTATCGGTATTATTAAAAGTTGTGATAATATTGACTGTAAAACCAATGATTGTAATAAACTTTTTAAATACGAAAATTACCTACCTAAAGACGTATGGGAACATAAAAAAAACGAACTATCAACGTCTATAAAAAAATCAAATATGTTATGCATTAACTATTGGTTAAATAAAGGGCTGACTGAAAACGAGTCTAAAAATAAAATATCTGAAATACAATCTAAACGTGGTAAATTAGTTAAAGGTAAGAATACCAAAATCACAAAAGAATATCTAAAAAATAAGGGGTATTCTGAAGAAGAGATAAAAGAAACATGTTTAACACCGTCACAAATAAAATTTTGGTTGAATAAGGGGCTGACTGAAGATGAGTCCAAAAATAAAATATCAGAGTTACAAAAAAACGCCTCAAAAAAGGTGGACCACACTAAATTTTTTAAACCTAATCAAGTGAATTATTGGTTGAATAAAGGTTGTTCGGAAGATGAGGCAAAAGAAAAAGTATCTGAAAGACAAAAAACATTTTCTTTAGAAAAGTGTATTAAAAAATATGGTGAAGAAGAGGGTAAAAAAATTTTCACAGAAAGACAAAATAATTGGCAGAAAAGTTTAAATGAAAATGGTGATTTAAAAAAAGGGTTTTCTAAAATATCACAAAACTTATTTAACATTTTATTAACATATTATGATGAAAAAGATAAGAATAAAATCATGTTTGCCATCCATAACGGTGAGTTTTCATTAAAAAAAGAAGACGGTGGTATTTGGTTATATGATTTTACTGATCATACGAATAAAAAAATCATTGAGTACAACGGTGATAATTACCATGCCAACCCCAAAAAATATAAAGGTGATGACAAACCAAACCCCTTTAGACAGAATATTTTAGCTGAAGAGATATGGGAAAAAGATTATAAAAAACAACAAATAGCTAAAAATAATGGGTATGATGTTCTAGTTATATGGGATTCTGAATACAGATGGGGTAAAAAAGAAAATGTCATAAAAAAATGTTTAGATTTTCTTAGTCATTGATTTTGTCATAAATAAAAGTTATATTTAAATTAAATTTATAAAAAAATGGAAAAAATAGCGTTAATTAAAGATTTTACCGGTCAATATAAGAAGATCGTTAAATCTACTAAGGTTGAAAACTATGAGGTTTTAACTGATGATGGGTGGGTTGATATTGTTAACCTACACGAAACAATACCGTATGAGGTCTATGAACTTAAATTATCTGACGGTAAAGAACTTAAATGTGCTGACAACCATATTGTTTTTTATAAAGATGATATGGAAGAAGTTTTTGTTAAAAACTTAAATATAGGTGATAAAATACTAGTAGAACAAGATGGTGTTTTAGGTGAAACTGAAGTTATCGAGGTAACTAATTTAGGTTATGAAGAAGTAATGTATGACCTTGAATTAAAAGATAATTCAAATAGAAGATACTATACCAATGGTATATTATCACATAACACACATTTAGCAAAAATGTTAACTGAAAGTATTTTTGGTTCTAGTGATTCACTTATTCGTGTTGACATGAGTGAGTATATGGAAAAACACACCGTTTCTAAATTAATCGGTTCACCTCCAGGTTATGTTGGTTATGAAGATGGTGGTCAACTAACCGAAAAGGTTAGAAGAAAACCGTTTTCAGTTATACTATTTGATGAAATTGAAAAGGCCCATCCAGATATTTTTAATATCTTGTTACAAGTTTTTGATGAAGGACATTTAACTGACAGTTTAGGTCGTAAGATTGATTTCAAAAACTGTTTACTTATTATGACTTCTAATGTTGGAGCTCGTAAACTTCAAGAATTTGGTACCGGTGTTGGTTTTGGAACTAAAGCTAAAATGGATAACACTGAGGAAATTTCTGAAAGTGTGATTCAAGATTCTTTGAAGAAAGCTTTCTCACCTGAATTCCTAAATCGTTTGGACGATGTTATTGTCTTTAAATCATTAGGCATGGAAGATATTAAACGTATTGTAGAGATTCCACTTATTGAGGTTACTGAACGTGTTAAAGAAATGGGTTATACCCTTAAAATAGATGAAACCCTTAAAGAGTATTTGGTTGAAAAAGGTTATGATGAAAAATATGGAGCACGACCTTTAAATAGGGCAATCCAAAAATATGTCGAAGACCCGATAGCTGAAAAAGTTCTGGATGGTGATGTTTCTTTGGGTGATACTATAACGATTTCTTATGATTCTAAAGTAGAGGACGTAAAAATATTAATCAAAAAAGTCAAAGTAACTAAAAAGAAGTAAAAAAAACCCCTCTTATGAGGGGTTTTTAATTTTTTATATTTATATTTGTAAAAAAAAATGTTATGAAAAAAATATTAATTTTAATTTTTATCTTATTCGGATTTTTATCCTGTAAAAAATTAGAAAAAACCCATAAAATAACTTATGAAATTAAGATGTTACAGGTTCCAAGTGCTGGATCATCTAACTTCATTGATGTTATGGCCGAACCTTGTGAAGATGGTGGGGTACCAGGAATTAATAGGTTTAAAGTTCCAAAAATATGGAAATACGACTATTTTGGGTTAAGAAGTGGTGATAAAGTAATGTTTAGTGTTGATGCCCAACAATCTTATCGATTTGAAATGAAAATATATATTGACGATGTTGAGGTCTCGTATTTAAAAGTTAAAACCAGTGATAACAGTTATTACCTTTACTTTGTTGAAGAACGTAACGGTATTAACGACTGGAAAAACAGTGACCTTGGGTTTATTGAGTTTGTCTATCAATAGATATTTTTTGTTGTAACAATTTTTTAAACTCTTCTTGGAAAAGTTTTAAATATTGTACACCTTGTTTGCCAAAATACATTAAACCTGACATGTTAGTAATGCACTTATGCCCGCCACTATTAGCTTGAACAATATCCCAACCCGTAATCGTTAACATTTTAAGAGCCTTTTTTTCTTTTTCACCTAAAGAGGTGTAAGGTTTATTCATAAGTTTTTTTAATGCATTATGCCATCTTTCAACCGTATAACCTGGTGAAGCATTTTCAGGCACAGTATTTAAACCTTTAATACCGTTTTCAGTATCACCGTATAAAGCAACTAAATCGTTAAAAGTAAAACCAACACTTTCTTTACTAAAAGATTTGTTTTTTTCTGCGAAATATTTTAATGTATCAACAGATACGGTAAAATTCATTAATTCATTTTTGAATTTTTGTAAAACTTCTTGTGAAATTTCACCTAAATTAACCCCTTTTAATGTTCTTTCGGATTTAAAGGGGTTACAACTAGCTTGTAAAAGACCTAATGGCCATGCTATAATTAAAAAATTAGCTTCAGGAAAGTTTTTAAAAGGAACATAACGGTCATAAGCCCCAGGTTTAAAAAGAGAACCACCACCGTATTGTGTTATAATACCATATTCTTCATCGTAGTTAACATTACCGCTTTTTTTCATCTCCTCGGCATAAGCTTTTGCGTGTTGACCCATAACTTCAGGTGATGTATAATCTTCTTCTTTCGCCATTTTAACAATATTTTGATAAATGTTCAGCAAAGAAGGGGTAGATTCCATAACTAACCTTTCCAAAAATTTAGGTTTATTTTTATAAGACAAAAGTAACTTATTAGTGACTAAAGCCATAGCTATTTTATTACGTTCTAAACTTTTTTCTTTATCTAAATTAAAAACATAATTCATTACCTCTTCTGGTGTGATACCTAATCTAGCGTAATCAGCGCTATCAACAGTGGATATCATTTTAATATCATCATTTGGAAATATATCTTTGGTTGAAATAACCTGTGATATTGTCTCAACGTTAGATCTAGCCTGTCTAAATGATTTTGAGGCACCTTTTTCAGACCCAACTTGTTTATCATGGTGGTCTAAATGGACGGTGAACATGGGTTTTCCGTGGGCGAAATCGCATAAACAATACATGACTTTTTTTGTTGGGTCGGATTTTTTAATGCTAAATTCTTTATCACCATATTGTATTATTTGAGTATCTATTACATTAAACCCGTATCTTTCAAAATAATATTTCATACCTATAGCACTAGTAACACCATCTAAATCTTGATGTGTGATTATTACTACATCATTAAATTGTGACCTTAGTTTATTTATATTTCTTATACCACTTTCTGTTAGTATAAAGTTTTCTTTTAAAAATAATGTTGACATGTAAAATCTTTTACTAAATAAATATCAGGACTTTTCATTCAATTTATTTTGTACTGAATCTATGTGATATTGGATGATTAATTTTTAAAAAGTATGACTTTTCTTACTTTTTGTGATATTTATATAATATGAAACATAAAAAAAAAGAAGAAGATAAAAAAATTAAATTTTCAATCAGTATAGACCCAATACTGTTTCAAAAAATGGATACTGAAATGATAAATAAATCAAAATTAATTGAAAAATTATTAAAAGAACATTATGGAAACAAAAATTTGTCGTAAATGTAAACAGGAAAAACCACTTTGTGATTTTAGTAAAAATATGGCAAAAAAAGATAAATTACAAAGTATTTGTAAAGCATGTGATGTTATAAAATCTAGAGAATATAAAGAAAAAGATAGAAAAAAACATACAATGATACAGAAAAGAAGTTATGAAAAAAATAAGGAAAAATATCTAAAAAAAGGTAAAGAATATTATAAAAAAAATAAAGATAAAATTATCAATAATACTAAAAATTACTATCTTAATAATATTGATAAAATTAAATTAAGAAAAAAAGCATATTTAGAAATAAATAGGGAAAGAAATAAATCTAAAAGTAAAGAATATAGTAAAAAAAATAGAAAAATATTAAGTGAAAAAGAAAAAATAAGACGAAATACTGACCCTGTTTTTAGGACAATAAAAAATGTTAGAAATAGAATTAATGGATATTTAAGTCGTAATCATTTTAAAAAAAATAGTAAATCATTTGACCTTATTGGGTGTTCTCCAGATTTTTTAAAAAATCACATTGAAAGTCAGTTTACTGATGGTATGTCTTGGGATTTGATGGGACGTAAAATACATATTGATCACATAATCCCTTTATCATCTGCTAAAAATGAAGAAGATGCTAAAAAATTATGTCATTACACAAATTTAAGACCGTTATGGGCAGAAGAAAATTTAATTAAAGCCGATAAAATTTTAACTAGTTAAATTTGGTTAAAATTTTCCATATTGCTAATTTTTCTATCTAAATAAAATTTAGCTTTTTTTAAATCCTCAAACTCCTTTTTAGAGTCCTTTTTACCAGCTCTTGCTATATATTTTACCACATTAAAAAGATAAGCGTCTTTATCGAGACCCCAAGCTTCACACACTTTTATTGTCTCATAAACGTTATCTTTACCACCATAATGATTAGGATGATTTACTTGTTCTTTATTCATAAATTAAATTTTGCCAATTAAATAGATTATATTATATTTGTAACCATAAACACAAATAAACACAAACTGTATGACAAAATCAAAAGAAACAATAGACATCGTAAAACTAAGTGATTTTAATTTCCCACCAGAAGTTTTCATCCCACTAAGAAGTGGTAAGTTTATTGATAATATTACTTCTAGAAAAGGTGGTACCATGCCAGCAACGATTACTGTTGTTGTCGGTGAACCAGGCTGTGTGTTAGCGGACACCAAAATTATTGTTAGAAAAATTTCTAACAATAATTCACACGAAATCATTATATCATGATATTTATAGTTAACCAGGGTACGGTAATTTATACACCCGATTAACCACATTATGATAGTAACATTTAATAAAAAACCGTTAATAGAAATTATTAGTATTATTGAATTGGAATTTTTTATTATAGAAAAAAATATATATAAAAATTTTAAATCCTTTAATGAAAATGATCGAATAGTTGTTAAAGATTTCATCACATCAACGAATCACATTGGTTTTAAGTCACTTAAAGATAATTTTTTAAAAAAAATTTTATACCATGGAAGTAATTTAAAAACTGAATATTGGTTGTGTCGAGGATATACCGAAAATGAGTCATCATTAATGATAAGTGAAATACAAAAATTGTACGCTAAAAAAGCCGTATTAAAGTCTAAAAAAGAAAAAGAGGTTAATCACCACCAATGGTCCGTTAAACATAACACCAATATTAATTATTGGTTAAATAAAGGTTTTAATGAGGATGAGGCTAAAGAAAAGTTAACTGAAAGACAAAAAACATTCACACTAAAAAAGTGTATTGAGAAACACGGTGAGGTGGACGGTAAAAAAATTTGGAAGGATAGACAGGAAAAGTGGGTTAATACTTTAACCAAAAAATATGGGGAAAATCGTGAATTTAATCTTGACGGAAAATCTTATGATCACCTGTATAGTAAATACGGCGGTGATTTTATAACCAAATTAGATCGAATGGGGTATAAAATTGAATTGTATGAATTAATTATTAATCTCATTAATCTTTGTAAAAATATAGATGAAGTTGTTGATTACATTATAAAGGATAATGAGATTAAACTAATCTATGATATCCACCCAATTATTCGATCTAAAATAGTTCTATCACATTTTAATGTATCGTATGATACATTAAAACAAAATATTTTAGATAAATTAGGGTACCGTGAGTATAAAAACATTTACGGTACAACAATATACCACAACGGATTTAGGTTTAAAAGTAAGGTTGAGTATGAGATAGCTTTGTTTTTGGAAGACAATAATATCACGTATGAATACGATAAGTTATACCCAAACCAAAATAAAAAATTGAAGGGTTATAAATGTGATTTTTATCTTCCAACGTATAATGTTTATTTAGAGTATTGCGGGTTATTAAAGTTAGACCACTATAAAAATATTGTGGAGATTAAAAAAAAACAATTTAAAGATTTAAATTGTTTTTTTTCGGAAAATTTTACTGAAATTAAAAATTATTTATTATCTTTGTAAAAAATAAATGATATTATGGAAATTAATGAAATTAAAGAAGTTAGTATACTAGAGTTACACAATTTAATAAATAACGGTGAGGGACAATATGAGATATTAACACCAAACGGATTTATTAAAATCGGGGTTTTCTATGTTAAAAAACAAAAAAATTGTTTTAGAATAAAATTAGAAAATAATTTTATCTTAGAAGGGTCTATAGACCATTTAGTTGAAACCACTAACGATTTGAGTAATGATAAAATCGAGTTAATGGATCATTCTTTTTGGCTTAGATTGGGTAATATTGAAATAGATGATTTAGTTTACACTAAAGATGGTAACCCTTATCGTGTTATTGAAAAAGAATGTATAGGTATTCATGATACATACGATTTGGAGGTGTTATCTTGTGATCATAAATATTATAGTAACGACATTGTAAGTCATAATTCCGGTAAGACTACATTGTTGGTTGATAAAATGGCAAACATTGAAAAAAACAATCCTGGTAAAAAATGTCTTTATATTTCTTCTGAAATGAATCCGATTGATAATCGTGAATTGGCTGAAGAATTACCACAGTTAATGGAGTTAAACACCCTTTATTTAGCTGATTATGAAAACCCAAAAGTAGCCATAGAAGAAGTTTTGGGTATGGGTTGGGATTATGTGTTGATGGATTCTTTTATGGATGTTAAAGATAAAATTAAAGATAGTCAAACTAAACTAACTGCGTCAGCTGTAGAAACCTGGTTAATTAATACTTTGGTTAAACATACAAAAGGTGAAAATGAATTAAAAAAATATACCGCTTTCGATGTTATTCAACATATTACCAAAGGTGGTGAGTACGCTGGTTCTACTAAATTAAAACACAACACAACTGCGATGATGTATGTTCGTATTGATGAAATAACCAATCAACGTTATGTTGTTTATGTTAAAAATCGTCGTGGTGATATTCGTAAAAAACTTTACATGGTTTTAGATAAAGTAAATCGTGAACTTAATTACGATGTTAAAAAATATAACGAATTGGAAAAAGCAATTGAAATCCAAAAACAAATGGATAGTTTTCAAACTGAGAACGATAGCAGATTATTAGAATTGTTACAAAGTTCTGATGGTAATGACGACCAATCATTTGTGGAGGCTGAATCGATTCTTGAAGAAGAGTCTGAAAAATAAAAAATAAGATTCAGCTTGTATTTATAGTAAAATAGTATTATATTTGTACTCACAAAAACAATAAAACACATGGAAAACACTACCTACCAAGATTTTAAAAATGAAGTAAAAACAAATTACCCAATTCGTAAAAACATGACACTTTCAGAACTCAATATTGATTTTGAAAGTTCAGAAAGTCGTAACGGACAGATTACAATTGAAGGTGTTGTTGTTAAATTATCGTCAGGAGCTTTTAAGAGTCTTCTTAAAACCCTTAACATAACCGATACTTTTATGGGTAAGTTTACCGATATTTTCGGCATGAACTCAAGAAACCAACTTGTTAAAATTATCAGAAGTAACTTGGGTATGAAAAAAAACATGAAAGTTTCTATTTTTATTTCACCCGTGACTAGAACCGTTGTTGCAATCACTGACGCCGAAAAACCTTTTATTTCACCTGATTTCTATTTTAACATGGTTGAAAATGTTATCGATGAAAACGATTTGGATATTAATAACATGTCTATTTCAACTGAAGGGAATGTTCAAATTTCAACTGTTAAAAACACTTGGAGTTTAGACGTACCTAAATTAAAAGATGAAAGTTTCCATACTGGTGTTATCATGACCGCAGGTCCAACTGAAGATATCGCAATCGACCCTTATGTTCTTCGTTTAATTTGTGATAACGGTATGATTGGTCCACGTCGTCTTGAAATGGGTCCACGTTTAAAAAGTAACTCATTGACTGATATTGGAACTTTCATGGCAGAAGTAAAACAATTGGGTGAAACCAATAAAAAGTTTCAAGGTGTTTTTACTGAACAAGTTCAAAAAATGAATAAAATTTCAGCTTCTTTTGAAGAAATGTTTAAATTCCGTGATTTAGTTTTAACTAAAACAACTGATAAAGTTGACGCTCGTGTTGAAGCGGTTCTTGATAGATTTTTCCCAATCGATGATGTTAAAAAATCTTATAAAGATAAGGGTTTTAATTTAGACACTTTAACTCATCGTCACTGGAAAAACACAAAAACTGATATGACTACCTGGGAATTATTGAACTCCGTTACAGATGTTGCGTCACATGATTATGGTTTAGGAATTTCTGATAATTCAAAAAACGAACTTAGAAAAAACGCTGGGGTATTTATGTTCAAAAACAATTTTGATTGTGAGTTTTTAGTGAGTTAAAAAAAAGGAACCAATTGGTTCCTTTTTTTAAATATCTACTTTAAAAATAAAATAAGTTTCACCTGCGATCTCCAATTCTGAATAATCCCCGTCCTCAGAAAAATAGTCGATATCTAAATCACCGGCTAAATCTTCAACTAACTCATTTCTGTTAACACCCAAAAGTCCTGATTTAAAAGCCGACATTTCGAATTCACGCGTCCTTTCATTAAAATAACCCATTTCCGACAACCAATCAAGTGGTTCGTTTTCTAACCTATTAATTTCGTATTCATAATAGTCTTCACGAAGTAAGTCTCTAATATATCTAAAACCCTTATTTAAATCTTTGTCTAGTTCTTCATTTTCTAACTTTAAATCACGTAATTCTTCCTCTTCTTCTGTGGTTAATTCTTCTTTAGATTCTAATTCATCAATTTCTTCTTCGTTAGAATCAAAAATACTTTTATTAATCTCATATTCTTCAGCTTTTTCAGATAAACCACCTTTAATTCTTGAGGCCTCTTCTAATACTTCGTCATCACTTAAATCCTCGATCCTATTGTCAGCATAATCTCGTGCTATATACTCCGCGTCATTTATATAAACAAAATTAGATGGATCACCAACTCTTGTTAAAGCCTCTTGATAACCTAAGTCATCAACATACTCTTCTGCCCAATATATTTTTGCATCTTCAACTTCTTGCCCATTAGCAACAACATAAGAGTCACCGGTATTTTGGATTGTATAAATTGGCATTGAATAATGGGTAAAAGTTTCTTCTGTAATACTTTCAACTTCTTCTTCACTTAAACCTAAATACTCCACCAAAGTTTGGATTTTAGGGTCTTCCGAAAATCCTAAATCAGAATACATAACATCCATTTTACCTTGCATGTAGTCTCTAATTTTTAGTTTAACTTTAAGTGGGATTGATTCGACGTAACTTCTTGAATCGTAAACAAAATTTCTGTCTGTTGCGTTCCAAAGTTTTACAGCACTATCATTAATCATTCCATCATCAAAAATAACTTCTGAATAATTTTTTTTGTATGGTATTTGCCAAGCAACTTTATATTCTACATTATCGGAACTTAAATTTTTATTGATAACATAAATCAAAAAATTATGACTAGTTTCACGAGTAAAATGACTACTACTTGATTTACTAGCGGTACACCATTTAGTTCCTGCACCATAAATACAGGAAGCCTCCCAAGTGTTTGGTCTAACAACTAACCAATTACTGTCTTTATATATCTTATCTGAATTTTCTTGAGCATCCTTTAGCTCATCTTTTACTTTTTTTCTTACTGCGGCTTTATCTAAATCAAATGTTAAATAATTAATCATCTCACCATCAGTAAATTTATATTGATATAAATCAGTGGTTCCTTCTTCTTTACCGTCATTATCTCTGTTAACCAAATACGGTGATAAATTATGAAATTTTTTCACTAAATCAACAATGAAACCGGCAACATCACCCCACACACCTTCTTTCCAGGAATAATCATCAATTTCTTGCATAATTGTTTCTGTTGTTGGTTTATGTAACATGGCTTTAACCATCCAATCAAGATATTTGTTATTACCAGATGGGTCGTTGGCGGCAAAATAATCAACTATAGGGTACTCACCGGTACCGTCAGCCAATTCTGGATATCTTTTTTTAACATCTTTAACTCTATTTTCTAATAGAATATTTTCTAAAATAATTTTTGATAATTCTATTGTTTTCATTTATTTAAAATCTTTATTTCTTTTTCTAAATGTTTAATTTTAATCTGTGAATCATAAATTAATGTTTCTAAATATTTTTTTCTTTTTTGAAAAATTTTTAGTTTTTCATTTTCAGGTATTTTACCCATATCATCGACATAGGATATTTTAAGTGATGATGATTTTAATTTAGGGTCGTTTTTAAATCTTAAAATAAATTTCGGTGATTTTGGTCCCCAGGATTTTGTGTTTACAACTTGTTCGTACATACCCTCAACATAATCAAAAATAATATATTCTTGTCCGTTAACGAAAGCTAACATCTGTACATTTTCTGGTGAATATTTAGTTACCATATCATCGTAAATAGAAATTTCAAAAAATACTTGACCGCCTATTTCTGTTCTAATGACAACATTACCGTATAAAGGCTTAACTTGGACGTATTTTGTAGTATTTTTATAGGTTACCATTAAATCCTGACCGTTTAATCTATCACGTTCATCACCGTCACAAAATCTATTAATTATGATTTTAGGAAAAGACCTTTCTAAAACTTTTATCACAACCCCTTCATTTTGATTACCTTTAAATCTGGTACCAGAATCTTTTGTTAAAACCTTATCAGCTAATAATTTAGTATATAAACCATTATCACCCACTAAATCTTTTATATTAACATTAACCCATTCGTTTAATGAAATATTACTGTTACTTTTATTATAAATTTCTACAATAAGTTTTTGTATATCTTTGTTGGTGTCAAAAAAGTTTATAACGGACCACTCACCAACACCACCTCTAGATTCTGAACTGTAATTACCACCAATAATGCCAAAACCTGTTTGGCAACTATCATTATATATTTTACCGACACAAGGTTTATTAACTTCATCGGTGTTTTCCATTACTTCTGGTGAACATTTGGAGTAAACACCACTACCTTCTAAAATAAAATTTCTAAAATTCTTACTTTTAAAGACACCTTCCTGGCTAACAATATCTACCATTTGTTTTTTTATTTGTTGACCACTTGGTTGGTCAAATAAAGATAATTGTTCTGAATTATCTTCATATAAGACTGAAGACCTTCTTAATAAAGCCTCTTGAATATAATGTCCCCTACGTATTAACGCTCTCTTTTTGTGTCCGATTATTCCCATAATGCATATAAATATCACTATTTTTAATAATGTATTTAAAAGGTACCCTAAAATTTGATGTATCGTGAGAAAAAACAGCAATATTATAATCAATGTCTGGATTATTTTTGGTTATTCTATTTTTATACTGTAATAAAGATTCATTTCTCTCAATAAAATCGAGATAACCACTTTCATTTAATAAACTTAAAACGTCATCATATAAATTCTCTATCATGTAGTAATCATATGATTTTTAATTTAAATTATGAATGGTATTTATTGTTTTTTTTGTTTATATTTATTTAAAAAATTTTATGAAAGACTGGGAAAAAGAGTTAATCGAAGTGATGTCAAAAAGTAATATTGACAACCTTCAAAATGATGTCATAAACTACTTTAATCAGGTTTTAATAAAACTTACTAAAGAAGTTACTGAAAGAGATCCTATGATGGGTGAAAATTTTAAAAAACGTTTTGTGAAGTAAAATTTTATTACTATCTTTGTGGCATGAAAATTGGATACGCCTGTATTAATATGTCTCTTGCAGACAAAAAAATCACCACAAATCGTGGTATGATTCGTAAAACTTTTGATGCCAAAGGTATTAAGTACGCCTCAGAGTTGGCTTTAAAAAACATTCGTGACCTTATTGAGGTTGTTAAATGGAATCACGAAAACGGTATAGAGTTTTATCGTATGTCTTCTGATATGTTTCCTTGGATGTCGGAATATGAGTTCACGGATTTACCTGATATATCAAAAATTAAAACCTTACTTTCAGGTTTAGGTAGTTTGGTTAAAAAATATAACCATCGTTTAACTTTTCACCCAGGACCGTTCAATGTTTTGGCATCACCAAACCCAGATGTTGTTAGAAAAACAGTTGCCGAGTTAAATAAACATTCACAAATTATGGATATGATTGGGTTACCAGTATCACCTTTTGCGAAGATTAATATTCATGTTGGTGGTGTTTACGGTAACAAACAAGAAGCCCTTAAACGTTTTTGTGAAAGTTTCCATTTACTTGACGAAAATACTAAAAAAAGATTAACTGTAGAAAATGACGATAGTCCAAATTCCTACAATGTTCACGACTTAATGTTTATACACAAAACAGTTGGCATTCCTATTGTGTTTGACTACCATCATCACATGTGTTATAAAGATGGTATACCTACGGAAGAAGCTTTACTTATGGCAATATCAACTTGGCCTAAAGATATAACACCGATTGTACATATTTCAGAACCTAGAGATGGTAAAAACATTCGAGCACATCACGATTTTATTGAAAATAAAGTTGATACGTACGGTCAAAGTTTAGATCTCATGTTTGAATCAAAACAAAAAGAATTGTCAGTGTTAAAATATCGTAAAAAGTTTGAACTTATATCAACACCTTGATATTTATTTTTAGAAAAAAACAATTATAATTAAATAAATCACAAACAATTAAAAACAAAACCAAAAAAAAATGAAAAAATTAGTTCTCATTCTAAGTGTTATCGGTTTCTTTACCGCATGTTCAACTTCTAACGAAGAAAAAATAACAAACACTGACAGTACATCAGTCGATTCTACAGTAGTAATATCAGCCGATAGTCTTTCAACTGACAGTGTGGTGTTTAATGTTGATTCAATACAGAAGTAAAGAAATTGTAACTGTGTACAGAAACCTGACGGTAGTCAGGTTTTTTTATGCCCATTTAATCCCAAAATTTAAAAAGACAAATTTAAAAGGTTTAAAAGAAAGGTCAAATAAACAAAATTCTTTTATTTTCCAGTAGTTAACCCATTTTAAACCCGTTTTTGGGGGATTTTCAACTTTTTTATTAAGAATGGAAGGTGCTATTTCAAAAAATTCTTCCTCACCGTTTAAAATTCTGTCGAGTTCTTTTTGTAGAGTAGATGTAACTTCATATTCTTCTTTCTCTATAGACTGTTCAATCCAGAGGGTTAAAACGCCGATACGTTGTACTGTATTCATATCATGTTTATAGAAATTATATAATCCCATAATACCTTTTATTTTGTTTTCGATTTCTTCTTGCATAATTTTTAATATAGTAATTTTTGATTTTTAATAAATAATATGTATATTTGTAAAAGAAAAAATAGTAATGAAAACAATATTTTTAGATCACGATGGCGTAGTTTGTCTTTCCAACAACTGGGGTGGAAGAAAAAAGAAGTGGGCAAAATATCGTTCCACAAACCCTGGTTCAAGTAAATATCTTAATGAAGCTCCTGTTGATGTAAGATTTGATGATTTTGATAAAAAATCAATTAAAGTTCTAAATGAAATTTTAAATGAAACAGGAGCCGAAATTGTTGTTTCTTCAGATTGGAGATTTCATGCGACTTTGGAAGAACTTGGTGATTATTATAAATCACAAGGAATATGTAAAAAACCAATCGCTTTTACCGATAATAGATTACCACAAGGTTTAAAATTCTTTAACCCATATACTGATTTAGAAGAAACTCGTTCTTATCAAATTTTAGATTGGTTGGGGAAACATCCTGAAGTCACTCATTGGGTTGCTGTTGATGACCTTAATATGTCGGAGAAGTTTGGTGATGTAAGTGGGGGTTATCAATGGGGGTTAAATAATTTTGTTTGGACCCCAAAACCAAAAGAAGGAATCAAACAATGTGGTGTAAAAGAAAAAATTATTAATTTTTTAAATAAATAAAATATGAATATTGTTTTAGAATATGAAAAAATTATCAGAGTTATTGATAGTTGTAAAAATCTGGGTCAATGTGAAACGGCTGCCAAAATGTTATCACTATGGAAAGAAAGAAATGGAAAAAGAAATATTATTGTTTCATATTCTAGAGCAGAATTAAAATTACAATGGAAAAAAAAGTATCTTAATCAATAAACGGCAATATGTTCAGAGTTATAAAAAGATGGTTAAAATATAAATTAATTAGAGCTTCTATTAAAATTAAATGGAATAAAATAGAAGAAGTAAAACTTAATAAAGTTCAAGAAAGAGTTATGCGTATAACAACTTCTTTAATTAGAAACAATCGTTCCGAACTCCTTATAAATCCTGAAGTTAATATTAAATTTGGTGAAAAATATTATATCAAAAAAGTTAACAGTGATGGTGATGTTGAAAAATTTATTACAATATCTAAAACCTCTGACGGTTATAATGTTGCCCTAATTGGCCAAGAACTTGTAAATGGTATCAACTATCACTACCACTTTGATGTTTGGTTTAACGAAGTTTCTGGTGGTTTAATTTTACAAAAATTTATTCGTGTCTTAAAGAATAGAAGAAATAAAATGGAAGAAAGAATTTGTCTTGATGATGAAAAAACTTTAGATTTAATTTTAGAAAAAGTTAAGTAGATTTTTGTACTTTTAAATCATGAAACGATTCACACTCCTGGATTGCCTCCTCAAAAGCACCTACGAATTCACCGCCCATAACCTTACCGATAAAGTAATTCACCACTTCGTATGAAATTTCAGCATCAGAAGCGTCAAAAAAGGTCATTTCACCTGATGCTGAAATAAAAAGAGCGATTTTACTTAAATCATATTCATCATCATCATAGTCAACAAAATAATTGGCAACATCAAAATTAGGTCTTTTTTTAGGTATAAAATAAAAAAGTGAACTAATTTTTGTTTGATATTTGTTAAAATTAACATCACTCTCTCTTGTAGTGGTACACCATCTTGTGTTTGCACCATAAAAACAAGAAGTTCTCCAGGTAGAAGGATAAACAACTAACCAGTAATCATTGTTAACTAACTTAATAGATTCTTTTTTAATATCACTTTTAGAAGGTATTTCTTGAACTGCGTTTAAAATTGCTAATAAAAGTTCATAATCATCGTAGGAATTAATATCAGTTGGGTTTTCTAGTATGGTATTTAATTTTTTAATGTCGTATCTGTTGTAAATATCGTCCATTACAACAGTAAAAGTATCTGGACGACTAATCGCTTTCCAATTAACCACTTTTTTAATATTATCAGCCGTTAATTTACTTTGTAAGTCGTGAAATTCATTAATTACTTTAACTAAATTTTCTTCTAAATAATTGTAGTCACCAAAGGGGGTAAAACTAGTTCTATGTTTTTTAATTTGTTTTAAAACCCACATTAAATATTTTTGATTACCAGATGGATCATTTTCAACTAAGTATTGAAACCACATTGGCATTGTTTGTCCTTCTTTTCTGGATTGTGGGATTAAACGGTCTTTAAAATCTTGAAGAACAAAAGACTGAGCATCTTCTATACGACCTTCTAATAAAATTTGTTTAGATATGATTTTTCTTAAATTCATTAATTTTTTTGAACTACCATTTTTTTCTTACCACCGTCAGAAGTGTCATAAATAACAAACTGTACCTCTGGATACATTTTTTTTAATTGCTCCTCAATAAATTTTTCAACAGCCTTTACATTTTTAATATCATCATCAGAAAAACCAAGGGATATTTTTTTATATTTACCAGATACAATATGGTTTTTAAAGCCATCAATCATTTTTTTAACAAAATGTTCAATCACAATTTGTTTTGAATGTTCTGGATTGGCTCCAGAACCAGAAACATCAACACCAAATCTTTTACCAAATTCTTCTGAAGATACTGGGTAAAATTCACCATTTTCATCGATATATAAATCAACTAATTGATTATTATTTAAACCTTTTGTTAAATTTTTTGGTAACTCTTTTTTAATACTGTTTAACATGGCTTCTTTTTGGTCGTTAGAAAGAACCGTTTCAATAAAAATTTTAACACCCTTTTTTAAAGCTTCAGGACTATGACCTCTGGCGGTATTAATCGCAAAAGGATTTCCGTAAGTTAAAGCTTCAATAAATTTTTTATAACTTGGAGCGAATTTTTTATTTCCAATAGCGGTTCTTACGTCTATTAAAAATTTTTTATCATTTCTAAAATCCCTAAAAGGTTCGGTATCAAAATTTACTATTGTTTTACCTTTATAGACAAAAGGTTTTTTACCTATATCACTTCTGTAATTCGCAAATTCTTCCGTTGACATTCCAACAACATTACCCTTATTGTCTTTAAGAAAAATTTCTGTTGGCATTCTTAAAATATTATCGTCCCAATCGAAAACATAACCTCTTAACCGTTCTTCTTTTATAAACTTTTTTATTTTTTGTAATTGATTTTCGGTTATTAAAATTTTTTTCATTTTTTAATTTATATATAAATATACACTATTCTAATGATTACAGAATTTTTCCTTTACGGGAACTTTAATTCTTCTTCTAAAAAAAAATCAGTAATCGGTCTTGCGTATTCCTGGTGGGTTGAAATATCAGCTTCTAATAAAACTCTTCTAACCGTTAAATAAAAAATATAATAGTTTTCATGCTGTTTACTAATTTCAACTAATGTTAACCTTGGACTTTTTTTAATTTTTTGGTATTCGTTAACAAGTTCGTCATTTAAAGTATTAATATAGTATTTAACATCTTTATTTGTTAATAAAAGATTTTTTTTGATAACTTCATATAAAGACCTTACGTCGTATTTATCGTTTTCCATTTTTACAATTCATCAAAAATATTATCAATAATACCCGATATTTTATCTTTTTCCTCTTTAGTAATCAAATCAAACCAGATCCCATACCAATAATCACTATCAGTCTCATTACTAAAAGTATGATGGTAACACTCACTCATAATTTGTAAGTTTTTACTATCTTTAAAAATTGTTATAATTTCATAAGATTTTCCTTTAATACTACAAACTTCACCATCATCCTCCATTACAAGGGGGGTGTGACAAAATAAAAAATCACCCACTTTAGGGGTTTTTAATGTTTCGGTGTTTTCGTTTAACTTATTTAAAATGTCATAAACATTTTGTTTAGTAACATCTATTAAATGTAAAACATCAGAATAAGTGAAAACATTTTCTGAATATATGGCACTATAATCGTCAGTATCCCAACCGTAGTTTATACGATAAGTTTTTTGGACTTTAAATATTTTAAAATACAGATGACCGTATTCCTGTAAAAAACTATAAGCCTCATCTAATAAAAAACTATAAGCCTCATCTAAATAATCATCAGGTACTGGACCAAATCCTTTTACACCTAAAGAAATTAAAAAGTCGTAAACTTTTTGAATATCTTCTTCAGAAGCACTTCTATCAAAAATAATAACTTTACGATACCAATCTTCTATAGTTAAAGGTATATAATCATTATATATATTAGATTCATTTAATTTATTAAAAATATCTTCTATACTTGGTGAATTTGGAATGGTTAAAAGACTACTTTCGTCTGTTAGGGTGTAATCTGCATCTAAAAAATGTGCTATAGAATCTTCGGCACTAGCCGTGGAGTCTACTACGTCGGAAAAATAATTAATTCTATATTCACTATATTTACCACCTTCAATACGATGGAATCGTATGTATGAAATATACCCTCCTGATTCCCTTTTAAGCATAGAAATGATTCTATCAATCTCATGAAACGCTTCCACATTATCTTCTATTTCGGAAATAGTTTTAAGCTTTTTTAAAAAATCTATAACCCTATCCGGTTTAACCGGTGGGTTGTAAGGTAAAATCTTTTCATTAAATAATTCATCTATCATTAAGGAATCCTTTTTAGATAAATATCCATGAAAAATAAAAAATGTTGTGAAAAGTTTTTTTTAATCTTCCACTAGGAATATTTAAACCCATAGGTTACAATAGGTTTTCTATTTCTTGTTTAACTTCTTGCCAATAATCATTGTTATACCCATCTTTATTTAACACCTCTTCAACCGCTATTAATGTACACCTAATAACGTTTCGGTCTTTCATATCGTCACTTAAAAATAACATTATTGTATTCCTATAGACATCTACTAATTTTTTTGCTTTTTCTTTTGGTTTCATAGTTATGATCTCCAAGTAATAATCATTTTGTCTGGTCCTTTTTCCATCATCTCCGTTGAAATATCCCAAACCATTTTTATGGATGGTGATGTTAATTCTCCATTTGGACATTGTACTACTAAAGGTAATTTTCTTTTGTTTTCACATATGCTTTGAAGCTCTTTAATGAAATCGTCTATTGTTTTCATAAATTTATTTTTTTAATATTGCTGAATAAATTTACTATAACTAAAGCAACTATCCAACAGTAAATAAACATCCCTCTTGTGATTTCTACCCATTCCGATGGATTACATTGCCATAGAGTAAATGCAAAGCAAAAATAAACTATTAAAGTTGATATTAAGTAAGGTAGTATTTGTTTCATATTAGTCTTGTTTGTTTTTTTAATATTGTGTTATAATAATCAACTTTTCTCTTACCAGCCTTATCAGACACATCACAAATTAATGGAAAATCATTTCTACATATTTGTATGCGTTCACTTGCTGGTTTGGTTTTATCTGTGTTATTTTCATAGTACAACCAAGCTTCCCAGTAATGGTGTTGCTGAGGTGCAATAACCATTACAGCGATTTGATAACCAAAGAAAACAAATGAAAGTAGTGGTGCCCATTCAAAACGATAATCAGTGTCAGTCCACTTTATTTTATAACCTAAACCAACAAAATCAAATCCTATCTTTCTAGGTATTGCATACTGATATTTCAGCTTTTCTTGATAGATTTCGTCATATGGTTTTATAGTACGAGCATAGTTTGGGTTCATACGATTAAAACTTTCTTCACGTGCAATATGGTCCAATGTAGCTTTGTGAGCTAGTTTAGGTGTTCCTTTAACCCATTTTCTAGGATAGAAATAAGGAGTACCAATTGCAATTTTACCACAATACCATTTTAGTTTAGGTCGTTTAAATGGTGAATTAAACGCTTTTAAAAATGTTAGTTTATTCATAGTATTTGTAATATTAAAATGTTTAAATAAAAGATGTTTAACCTGTGTTAATTCAACACCACAAATATAAGGGATTATATTGGGTTGGCAAATTTTTAATAAATTATTTTAAGCTTACCGTTAACAAAATCTACCACCCATTCGGTTTTAGGTTTAAGGTAATTTAATATTGTTTTAACACTATCTTCTACCTGGTGTGACAATGCATCGTTAGCCTCATCCCTGCCGTCACCATATGCCTCTTGTATTGCCCATATAAGTTGTGCCTCAGTATACTTTTTTTCTTTGGTATCCTCAAATGCTTGATTATAACCAGTAATGTACCCAATTTCCTTAGCAATACGATATTTCTCATTATCAAAAGCACCTGTAAAAGGCACCTCAGAAAACTTCATGGCTTTATCGATAATATCGACCTCACCAATTACTTCTTTTACATCAGATAAATTAAGTTCGGTAACCTTATCCCACATTTGCCATTGAGGGTCTTTTTCATAAACCTCAATCGGTTGTGTTGAGTGGGTTATTTTTTTAAGATAATTTCTTGATCTTTCATAAGGGTCCCCACAACCATTTGATAATATGATAACCTCTTCTTTTTTTAGAGATTCATTGAAGGATAATTTCATTTCGGTACATTTCATAATTTTTTGGTTGTACCGTAAATAAAAATCCCCAACTTTGATTTCTGAATCATCCACTATAACATAATGATCTTTTTTTAGTTTTATTAATTTCATATTATTTTTCTTGTAAGGTTAATTCTTCTTCAGTTAAAGCAAAGTATAAGTTTTGTAGTTCGTGAACCCACTTAATGTGCTTATAGTGTGAATAAAGTTCAAACCATATTTCACCATTTGATTGTATTTCTAAATTAAACACACCTTTTACCCATGTATACCAAATGTCACCGTCTTCATCAATGTCTGGTTGTTGTAATTCCTCTGGTAGTTCTTCAGTTTGATTTCTTTTTATAAGTCCTAGTTTCTCCAACCACTCTTCTGTTAGTGGAATTTGGCCAAAGTTCTCAATAGAAATAGGGCCAGCATCTTTATTGTCGTTTAACCAAATGCAGTTTTTTCCTATTCCTCTAACACAAACATTATCACCAGATAACTTGTAGTGTAATATATTTCCAATTCTTAATTCATTTTGTGTCATTTTGTTCATCTATAAAATTAAATGGTGCCCAATAATAATTTTTACCGCTAATTAAACCCTCTTCAGAAACAACACGATATTCCATAGTAGCTGTTTCTAACCATCTTGTTTCTCCATAGATAGTTAATGGTAGCCATAAGAATTTAGTTTTTGTTTTTCTTGTAGACTTAATATAGTCATCTCTTAATTCTTTTTCTTTTGTAAATCTCATATTATTTCTTTTTATGTTGTTCAAACCAACTATAAAAGTTAGCTGTTCTTATTTCTCCTTGTGCTGTAATTAAATTACCTGTTTCTCCGTTATCTTTATGAGTAAGTGCTTTTTGTAATAGTTCTAATACTTCTTCCTCACTATACATTCTTTCTTGTTGCCATTTAGCACCATTCATCCAAATACCTTCATCGTTTCTTGTTAAAGTTCCTTTCATAATTTTATTTAATTTTTACCATAAGATAAACAAATTTCTTTAATTAACAAATTTATTTTAATCTTTTTTTGTGCCGTTATTGTTATTCCACCACCAACCAAAGCTAATGCGCCACCACCAATCATCATACCCTTGCTTAATTTAACCTTGTTATCATAATAGGTTTTATAAAACACATAATCATTTGAATTCTTGTCAACCCTAATAGCATCTTTATATGTTGCATAACCAATGCCAGCAATCATAGTCCCAAAGATACTACTAATAATACCATTACAAGAATTGCTCAACAATTTTTCTAATCTTAGATCAATAACATTATTTGTTGTGTCCATTTTGATTTCTTGTGCTTTTGTTTTTTGACCAAGCATTAAAAACATTGCAACAATAAGGATGTAAAATTTTTTCATAATATTTTAGTTTATTAGTTAATGGGTACAAATATAAGAAAAATACTGGAAAATACAAATAGCTTTAGTGTTTGTATTTACAGAATTTACAATTTCCCTTGTGTGTTAAGAAGGTCGTACTACCCAGGGGACCGTACAGATATTCGCAACCATCAATAATTAGTATTTCCAAACTAGATTCACCATTTCGAATCACATATTGGGTTTTTTCTCTTTTGATGTTTTGCCTTGAACACGCAGACAAAAGAATAACTACAATCAACATTAGTGGTTTCATGCTTACGTATGGTTTTAATTTTTAATATTTAGTAGTCAGGACAGGATTCGAACCCGTACCGCTTCCGCACTTCTGCGTTGATACCCTTTTTGTTTAACGTGAGGTTCGGACATACCTCATTACAGTTTTTTAGCGTCTACCAATTCCGCCACCTGACCATCATTTTTACTTCTTAATTAATTCGGCAATTAATTTACTTTTTTCAATCATTGAAAGTTTACTATCATCTAACAATTTAAGAGTTTGATAAACTTTAAACTCATCTTCTGAAAATTCAGTTGACCCTGTTTCGTTAATCCAATTAATTTTTGATTGGATACTTTCAAGTTTTGTTTTTGTTTCTGTTAATTCTTGTTCAAGTTCTTTAATCCCTAAGGCATAACCCTCCATTTCCCACTCATAAACCCATCCAGCACTACCATCAGAAAGATGGCTGATATTCCACGCATTTTCTCCGTATTCGCTAACTATGGTAAACACATCTTGATGTTTGATATTAGTATTATTAGATGATTTTTTACCACGAGGTGTTTCGATTAATTTTACTTTTTTTCCTACCATAATTTTTGTTTTTCTTTTTTTATTGAATAATTGTTTTATAAATTTTTTCATACCCTTTTTGTTTATACAAATATAAGACTTTAATTTTAATTGGCAAAATTTATTTTATTGGCAATTCTTGAATTAATTCTTGAAGCCATTGAACAAAAACTTTTCTGGGTTTTTTGGCTGAGGTTGTTTGACCTTGGTGTTGAATCATCATACCTCGCATATAAGATTGGGTACACATTGCTTCAACTTCTTTTTTGGTAAATGTTCTTTCCATTGTTTTATTTGTTTTAGATTTATACAAATATAAGAAGAATAAACTAAACCACCAAATAAAAAAAGGGGGTTG
>Ga0247839_1001845_pt1 | contig 33541 bp, 37 predicted proteins | sample LaCruzMarch2015__6_FD_192405 | JGI IMG/M metagenome (GOLD analysis project Ga0247839, IMG submission 192405) | Freshwater microbial communities from meromictic Lake La Cruz, Castile-La Mancha, Spain - LaCruzMarch2015_16m | ecosystem: Environmental > Aquatic > Freshwater > Lake | place: Spain... | reverse complement strand
AATATTATTATCATTTGAAGAGATTTTTTAAATATAATTATATATTAATGGACATAAATAATATAAATAATATAAATAATATTGAGTTAAACCCTAAAAATTCTGACCAATATCTAGAACAAATAAGAACATCCAAAGAAAGTTTACATCTTATTTTGGATGAATTTAAAAAAATTTTTGTTCTCTCTAAAATGTATCCAGAAAATGAAGAATATCAACAGCAATTTAGTAATGTTTCAGATAGCTTGAAACAAATATTATCTAATTTTTTTACTTTATCAAATGATGTTCAGAGTAATATTGATAATATTAGTAAAAAATTAATTGAGTTTGATATTTTAATAAACAAAGAAAGAAAGGAAAATCGCGAACTTAAAAAAAAACTTGGAATTATTGAACATGAAAATAATGCTTCTACTGAAATGATAAGTAATTATAAGGAAATATATGACATGAGATATTTGCGAAACTGGGCTTTAGGACTAAGTACAATAGCATGTATTGCTACTATTGGTTTGGTTTATAAAAACAAGTAGTTTAAATTATAAATTTAATTTATTTTTTATATTTAAATGCTTTCGTGCTATTCGCCAAAAATACCTCAATTAATGAATAACACATTGTATGATTATTGTAAAAGAACAACACAAGATTCTATCCGAAAAATAACTGAAAAATATAATTTAGAGAGAAGAAATATTAAAAATCCATTAGATGATAATGATGATATTGGAAAACCACAAAATAATTTTTATGGATTTTTGTTTTTTCTCTCTATTTCAACAATTGGAATTTTTTTATATAAGCGATTGAAATAATATGTTTTCTTAATTCTATATATATGAATATTAATAAAAATTTTGTTAGCCAAGCTACTTCTATAACAATGGATTTAGAAAATTTGCAACAGAATTATAGTAATCTATTAATTAAATATAAGCAAGCTGTTGCTGATTATATAAACTACTTAAATACACAATCACAAAAGCCTTACACTCAATATTCAAGTAGCAGAAATAATATTGACTATGTAAGTATTAAAGGAAACGCATATATTGGAACAGGTAGTGCTGGTCAGAGCAAAGCAAGAACATTACAAGATTGTCAAGCACAATGCGCTAAAAATTCGAATTGCACTGGTGCAACTTTTATTTCAAATCAATGCCAGATAAGAATTGGTGACGGTCAAATTATTACCTCATCAAGTAACAGTTATGCTATTGTTCCAAAAAGCAAACAATTACTTTTAAATATGGAAAATATAAATCAACAATTAATTGCAACAAATAAACAAATTATAAATAAAATTAAAGTTGGTGAGCCTATTTATTACAAATTTAAAGGTAAAGTTGATGAAAAATCAGAAGAATTAAAAAAAAGCTACAAAGACTTAGTTTCAGAAAGAGAAAATATTAGGAAATTATTAGATGAATATGAAACATTAAATAGTACAGATGGAGAGAATATGATTAAAATAAACCAAAATTATTATTCCTATATTTTGTTATTAATAGTAGCTATAGTAGTTATAGTTTTATTAATTAAAATATCTTATCCGTCATCTATTTCTATTCCAATGCCTGAGTTAGGAGATAAAAAATATTATATTCTATTAGGAGTTATAATTTTAATTGTAGCTGTAAATATTGGAGTAAAGCATTACTTTATTTAGATTATATATAAATGTTTTTCTCAATAAATATATATAATGTCTTCACAAATAGAAATACTTAGTAATAATTTTAACAGTTTATTAACACAATATAAAGATACTTATCAACAATTTTTAAATACGATTAATTCTGGTAATAATTCTTTAACTTCAATTCCTAATTCAGCATTTATAGGTCAAAGTAACATAAATACAATTCAAGGTTCATCAGTAGATAAGTGTTTATCGGATTGTACTTCAAATAAATCATGTTCAGGTGCAACTTTTGATAATAATTTAAATACATGTACATTAAGTAAAGGAACAGGAAATATTGTTAGTTCAAAAAAACAAACAGCAATTGTTAAACAAGCACTTTATTATACAAACCAATTACAAGAAATTAATAATAAACTAATGGAAATAAATACGTCTATGATGAATTTAGCAAATTCAAGTATGAACAGTTATTCACAAACTCAAGAAAAAAACAATGAAAAGGCAGAAATACTAAATCAGAATTATAAAACTCTTGAACAAGAGGGAGTTGAAATTGCTGAAATGAAAATACAATATGAAACATTAAATTCTGCTCTTGAAAATGGCAGTGTAAATGCTACATCTAATTATTATAGTTTTATTATGTATGTATTAATTGCAATATTTTTAGTTTTTATTTTATTTAAAATTAATTTAACTGGTGAACAAAGAGGAGGCGGACAAAGAAAAACTCCTATAATGTTATTTGTATTTTTAATAATTTTTATAATCTTTAATGCATATTTAAATTTAACGCATATTTTTAAAAATTAAATATTAATATATTAATATATTTTTGTATTATATATTAATAGTATGATAAGTATTTCAGATATATTTTCAACAGATGATAGTAACAATAACATCCATAAATCTAAAATAACTGATAAATCACCCGCAACAAATCAAGGTAAAAAATTTAAAAAATATCAAAATAAAATTTCAAATAGTTTAGAAAACAATGCAGAAATTTTGAGTGGTAAAGAAGGATTTACTGAATTAGGTGAAAATGGATTAACTGCAAAAACCAATAAAATTATTGATAAAACCGATTATTCAAACCAGCAACAAATAATTGATAATTTAAGAAAAGAACATCAAAATACATTACAACAATATGAAAAATTACTCGCTGAAGTTTCAGGTGATACAACAGGATATATTAATAGAGTAAATCCAAATAATCCTTATTTAAATAAAGTAGTTAAATTTACAACAGGTCATGTTTGTTATGTTACAAATCAAGGTGTTGTAAAATGGATACGATCTAATAAGATTTGGCAGTCTTTGAGTATTTCTCAAACAGTTCAAATACCTTTAAATATTCCTTGGCAAGAAACATATAATACTCCAGGAACACAAATTCAAACTAACCCTCCTTTAGTATCTGGTACAAATGTTAAAATGGGTCAAAGTTTTGGAAGCGAGGGTTCAAATATTTTTGTAAATCAACTTTTGCCTGAAAATACTCAACCTTCATATATGGGTTGTTATGCTGCTAGTCCAAATAATGATAATATGACCTTTATAGGTGAAAAACCTCCTTCAGCTGATGTTTCAATTAAAAATGGTAATTTTGCACAAAGTCAGCTTCCAGATAATACTTTTAAATATTTATCTTGGGATGTGACTACTGTGCCAGGATGGAACTTTAATTGTGTTTTACTTAATAATAGTTCTGCATGGAAATATCCTATACCATATCCAAATGGTAATCAATGCGCAAGTATTCAAAAAACCCAACAATTATGGACAAATGATTGGATAAATTTTAATGTTGGAGTAAGTTATACATTATCATTTAGTGCGTGTGGTAGAAATTGCTGTGATGGTTCAGAAAAATCAAATCCTATTAATATTGGATTAGAAGGTAAAACTTTATATACATTAGATGCAACAGTTGACAAGTGGAAAACATATTCTTTTAAATTTAAGGTTGATAGTAGTGGAGGTCAAAGAGTTTCGTTTATAGGAACATGGAAAGCAGGAGACCGTTCAACAGCAATTAAAAATGTTAGCTTATCTGGTTCATCAGAATTATCTGGTACTTATACATATAATGATTGTATGCAATCAGCAGTTCAACAAGGTTATCAATATTTTGGTCTTCAAAATGTAAATGCACAAACTTCAACTGGTTATTGTGCCGTTTCAAATAGTAGTCCAGCAATAAGTCAATATGGTAATTCAACAGTTCCTAGTAAAATGGTATCATTATGGTCTTCAAATACAGCTGAACAGCCTGGCAATACAGCTATTCTACTTGCGAATACTAGTCAATTACAAATATTAAATTCAAGCGGAATTTCTATTTATTCGACACCTGTTTCAAAGAATATTACAACACAATTAAATCCATATATAGGTTGTTATAAATTCGAAAATTCTACAAATTTACCGCAAATTGGCAAAAATTGGCAGTATTCTCAAAATGATTGTATTGATGAAGTTACTAATAAAGGATATAATTATGTCGGATTGGCAGGAGGTCCGAAAAGAAAGACGAATGGAACTACAATGGTAAAACGTTGTTTGGGATTTAATGATTTAAAAACAGGTCAATTAAATGGTATATCTAAAACTTGCGATTATCCTCTTGGTGGTACAGGTGCGAATGCTCTTTATTCAACAGATAATTTAGTAGGAGGAGGAGCGTGTTTTTTAGTATTACAAGATGATGGTAATATGGTTATTTATAGAGGAACAAGTCCTAGTGATAATCAAGGTTTAATATGGTCAACTCAAACAAATGGAAAACAACAATCAGCAAATCCAAATGTAGCGGCATCTAAAGGAAAATATGGACAAAATTGGATGCCAAGTGCTGGAACATTAGCACCTGGTGATTTTATTGGTTCAACTGACGGAAAATTAGCATTGATTATGCAATCAGATGGTAATCTAGTGTTATATACATATGAAATGGAGACAAATTGTCAAAAAATGAGTGATGGTAATATTGGTGGTGGATTACTTGGTAATGCTGCATATGATATTGGTAAAATTGCAATTACTAGTAACATTGGAAAACTAGCATATGTTGATGGAAATTCAGATTTACATGATTATTCAAGTAATAATCAAATATTTGCGAATACATATAGCACAAGTTTTCAAAATACTGATAGTATAGGAAATAATATACCTGGAGCTGCATTCGCTAATTCAAATTTAGAATCGTGTCAGAGTGCGTGTAATAAAAATACTGACTGTGCTGGTTTTGTATTAGATGTAGGAGGAAAATATTCTAAAACTTGTTTTCCAAAAACGAAGCAAATGTACCCATATGGTGGTTCAATTTCAACAAGTAGTGGTGTGAATTTTTATATTAGAGATAAAATGCCTACTTCACCGCCAATTGGTGTTCCCCAAACTACATCAAATATCGATACAGTTAAATATACGGGATACAACAATGGCGGAAGATTAGACAAATCTTATGGTTTAGCAAATCTTAATAGTGTTCAAAAACAACAATTAGAACAATTACACACAAAACTTAATATGTTATCAAATAAAATTACCAGTTTAAATACTTCATTTAATGTTGGTTCAAATCTTGCAAATTATCAAGCTGACAACAATGTAACAGGTATTAATCATTATATTAAAGATATAAAAATCACTAATAAAAAATCAAAACTAGTTGCTGGTGAGACATCTGGTGGAATACAAAATATACTTAATGATAGTGATATAGTTGTATTACAGAAAAATTATGATTATTTATTATGGAGTATTCTAGCAGCAGGAACAGTATTAGTTTCGATGAATCTTATCAATAAATAATAAAGTATCAATATAATAAAATATAATTATCTTATTATATTTTATATAATATGTCTGGATTACCTAATGTTCGCCAAAATAATGAGCAAATTCTCAATGATATTCAATCATTACAACAAATGGAACAGCAGTTATTCAATAGTTTAGAAACAAATACTAATTTAACTACAGCAGAACAAGAAAAAATAGTTGAAAAAATGAACCAACTTTCAAACATGCGCATTAATTTATATCAAACATTAAGTGGTGTTAATAATTTTTTTGAAAATGCATTAAACACATCTGTTGGTTCTTTAAAACAACAAGTTGTTGCAATTGGAATTGTAGAAAATGAACTTGATAAAGCAAAAAGACGTCTGGAGGTTTTAGAGGAAGAAAAAAATAATAAAATACGTTTAGTTCAAATTAATACTTATTATGGCGATAAGTATGCTGAACATACTGAATTAATGAAAATTATTATTTTTACTCTTGTTCCAATTATAATTGTTTCATTTATTTTTAATGCTGGATTTTTACCAAATATAATTTATTATATTATTTTAATAATAATTTCTTTAATTGGTGCATATTTATTCTGGAGTCGATTTATTTCTATCATTATGCGTGATAATATGAATTATCAAGAATATAATTGGGTTTTTAATCCAACTAGTGTTTCAACTGGTTCATCAGATACAAGTGACCCATGGCTAACTGATACAAATCTAGGTACATGTGTTGGTGATTATTGCTGTGCTCCTGATACAGCATATGATACAACACTAAATCAATGTATTCCTAGTCCTGGTGCGCCTGGTAACTCAATGAGTGGTTCTTTACAGCCAGCTGGTACTTCGTTTTATCAAAATATTGGTGGTCAAGGACCTGAAGGATTTGAAGGTATGGTAAATAACGTATTAACAAAGACACAATTAAATAAAAATGGTAGAACTGACGTTGATTTAAGAGAACCACAACCTTCTAATATGTAATTTTAATTTCATAAATATTTTATTCATATAATATAGTAATATGAATAAACAATTTAACATAAATAAATTCAATTCGTTTTTAGACTCTGCTCAAAAAACAATTTCGTGTGGTCCAAAATGTCAAAGTCTTAAAACGGCTGAAGATTTAAAAAACAAATATAACAAATCACAATCTAATCTTATTTTAGCTGAACCACAATATCAAGTCTCAAAAAGAAACTATTATACATATGTTTCAGGAGAAAATGGTTATACTGAAATGATTGAAAATGAAATGAATACAAAAGCGGATGATATGATTGTAAAATTTAACGAAATAACTGATGATGAAATTTCAAAAATAAATTCTCAAATTCAAACTTATGATGGATTATTTGTTAATTTTAGAAATGTACTTGATTTGTATAAACAATATAATACAGAAAATATTAATTTACATAAACAATTAAAAGATGACGTACATAATGTTTTAACGAATGATAGAAAAACTTATTATGAAGACCAAGAAAATGAAAATTTAAATAAATACTATTATTACATTTTATTAATTATTTATGTTATCGTAGTAATTTGTTTTATATTTTTCTCTCTATTTTATCCTTCACAAACTAGTTTTAAAACTAGAATTATCCTTATTTTATTGTTTATCGGTTTGCCTTTTATTGGAACATGGATGCTTGGTAAATTTATTTATATAGTTTATTGGTTATTTGGATTATTACCAAAAAATGTATACAAATAATATTATACAAATAATATTATACAAATAATATTATACAAATAATATTATACAAATAATATTATACATATATATATATATATATGGGTGACAATTCAGAAAGTTTAAGCTCAACAAAAACAGAAGTATACCCGTTTTGTTATAAAATAAAAGAAACATGTTTACCTTGTAATGATAAAAATAATAATTTAATAAGTGTGAACAATCCAATTGATTGTATTGCGGAATTATCAAAATTAGACAAATCAACAGGTTCTTACTTTAATGAGACATTAAAAGAGAAATATTTAAATAATTTATTTGACTGTCTCAAAAAATATGGTGATATTTATAAGAAATTAGGAATTGAATTATATGTAAATCCAAAAACAAAACAAATTACATTTCCAGATAATTCTAGAATTCAATCAAATTTTAATTTATTTGTAAAAGAAACTAATTTTGACACCTATTCACCGAGAGAATTCGATGATATTAATTATAAACTAATGTTGTATAACATATTATTAAATGACAATTTAAGAAAAAAATATAATGATTTTTATTATTCAAGTGATTTTGGAGAATTAGAATCGCTAATGCCAAAAGAATATGGAATAACTCGAATTATGGGAAAAGAAATAAAAAAAGAAGGTGGTAAAAGAAGAAAAACTAAAAGAACAAAAACAAGAAAAACTAAAAGAACAAAAACAAGAAAAACTAAAAGAACAAAAACGTAAAACAATTTCAAGAAAATAATCAAAAATATTTAAATATTTTAAAATTAAATATTTTTACAAAGTATCAATCACTTTTTCTTCTTCTTCTTCTTCTCTAATAAATTCTACTCCAATCCATCCTTTTATCTTATGACAATCTCCAAATTTCTTATTCATAATTTCATATAATTCATCACCCTTTGGAATTTTTCTAGAACCTTGTTCTTGTTGGAACCAAGTTTTAAATTCCTCTGACAAAGATGTCTTCTTAATAGATTGAGACATATCGCCAGTTTTCTTAATTTTTTCTGAAATAAATGCAGCAATATGGTCTTGTCCTTTTCTATACTTATTAGATGCTTCCAATACTGTTTCACAGTCAATAACAATTCCATTTGTTTCAAAAGCTCTTTTTACCAACATACTAGCAAATACAGGAGCAAATGTGTGTAGTTTTTCGTTAAGAGATTTATCCTTTGGAAACACATAATTAGTATCATCATTGTATGTTTCACCTTCATCGATAAATTTAGAAGGGAAAGGACATTTTCTAATTCTTCTCCATGTACCATCATCATTACTATCAATATCAAACAAATTATTAGTACATACAACAAGTTTAAACTGAGGATCGAAAATCTCAGATTCGGAATATAAACCTCTTGCTTGAATAGGGTCTCCACCAGTAAGCTCCTTCATAATACCTTCATTAAGTTTGACATGTTTAGAAGGTTCTTGCATAACAGCATATCTGACACCTTTAAGCTTTAATACTTCGTCAGATGTTCCACCAATTTTGCCTCTAGCATCGGTAACAAGTGTGATTGGAACTGTTCCCTTATAATCTCCTAGGGTAGCAGTCATCAAATCAGCAAGAATTGATTTGCCATTAGAACCACTTCCATGATAAACATTAAATGTTTGATTTTTATTAGTTCCAATTAAACATGATGATAAATGGTCCCACATATATCTATTCAAATCAGCAATCGGAAATAATGTAGACATAAACTTAATAAGCTCTTCAGATGTAGTTTTCCATTCGGTATTATTTTCATCATGTGGAATATAATTAATTCTGGTTGTTTTGGTAATATAATCTTCTGGATATCCTTCTCTAAAAGTTTTGTTAACAAAATCAATAACCCCATTATTAAAACACAATAAATATTTATTTGTATCCATATTTCTAACAAAATTATCATCATAAAATATCTCAGCAGCCTCACGCATGATATGGTCTTTAAATGTTGTTTGTTTAAGTTTAATTTTAACCACATGAATAGTTTTTGCTAAATTTCTAAGATATTCGCGCTTAAGAGCATATTCATCCGTATCAGGATATTCATTCATTTCGGCTTCAATTTGCTCAGCTTTCTTAGCAACTTCATTAAATAAATTTTTAGAAATTTTATCACGTAAGCTTAACCCCTTATCCAAAGCCCAACGATGACCTTTAAAACGATACCAAATACCTTTTTTATCATAACTTACACAAATATACTCGTCCTTATACATATGATTAAGAACTACTGCAAAATCATATTCAGCAGAGGTTTCTAATGCTAACTCTACATAATAATTAACAGTTGTTTTCTTAATTTTTTCATATTCGTCAAAATTTTCCTTTTTTAGCCAATACATAATAGAACGTTTCGTTACAGATTTTCCTTCATTATTTGACTTATGAAATTTTTTCCATTCAAGATGAAGGGAAGGAATATTATCATAGTCAAAATCGCTAGCTTTACTTCTTAGCATAATCCATGATAAGAATAATCTTTCGTCCGTATGTTTTAAAGCAAATGCAACTTGTCTATTTAAAGTATGAGAACCTGGATCATAATATTTTGGAGGGAGTGCTTGAGTATATTCATGAGTTTCTCTAATTTCATACTCAGAAGCCTTTAATTTTTTAAAAACTAAATCAACTGCTTTCTTAAGTGTATCAGCATCTTTAATATCACTAACTGAAATATATTCTTCATCTTCATTTGGATTATCATCATCCTCAACAATTAAATTAATTTTAGTTTTACTAGAAGCTTTTTTAACTTTTACAGATTTATTTTCAGCTCTTTTATTATATTCATCAATAATTGTTGGGTTCATTTCAAACTTATTATTTCCTGCATATTGAACTGATAATTTTGCAAAGTCTCTTTTCAAATCAAAATCATTTACTTTACGTTCATCCATCATAAAGTTTCCATCAGATTTATCATATGTAATGATATAATGATGTGTAAATTCATATGCTTCATTACCAGGTTTACGAGATCCAAATAACTGCCAATTTGTATGGCCTTTACTAATTCCCTCATCTAATACAGATTCCCAAGTATTTATAAGAGGCAAATCTAAATAATCCGGTAAAACCTTCAACATTTTCTCACGAAGCATGGTCTGAATAATACTATCAACTTGCATTCCCACCATCATATGAATCCCATCTTTAGTTAAAGACCCGTCGGCTAATCTATTAACGTTAGGTTTTTCAAAAATATATACAGAAAACGGATTATCTTCTTCAAAAACAAAATATTCCTTAAGTTCATCCAAATAGGCACAAATCATGTCAGTTACATGACTACGTGTATGTTGTCTTTCAGCAACAGCATGATTGTATCTGAAGTCAAAATCAATAACTAAAGGTCCACCTGTTTCTAATTGTTTTTCGGTCAAATACTCTTTTTTTTTACTCACAAAAACATGTTCATAGTATAAGTTGAAGAAGGTGTCAAGGTCTTCCTTAGGAATAATATACGCCCCTGCATATATGTTCAACTCCTTATCGGGAATTCTTGTATGTGAAATACTTAATGAACCGTTATTATTAACATTCTTAGCGCTATGCTTTGCCAAAAATTCATTTAATTCTTTAAAATGAGACACAGAGGTCATTGTATTGTTCATATTGATATAATATATTAACATTTTTCTATTTCATTTTTTTTAAAATTAAATTTTAATAAATATATATATATATTTATATTGAATTTATACTTAAAGAAAAAAACAATGATTTAAAAATCAATATAAAACTAAAATAATAAATTTATTATATGACCACCTTTGTATCAAAAGAAACTATACAAAGACTACTTAGAGATGTAAGACATATTATTAAAAATCCACTTACTGACCAAGGTATCTATTATATACATGATGATTCTGATATGATGAAAGGATATGCAATGATTGTTGGACCATATGATACACCATATTTTGGCGGATTTTATTTTTTTGAATTTACTTATCCTGCTGATTATCCACATACTCCGCCAAAAGTTATCTATTGCACAAACTTTAATGGTATTAGATTTAATCCAAATTTATATACGTGCGGCAAAGTTTGTATTTCACTCTTAAATACATGGAGTGGAGACCAATGGACTTCATGTCAAACTATCTCAACTGTTCTTCTTACATTATGTACATTATTATGCTCAGATCCACTTTTAAACGAACCTGGTGTAAGTAAAGGACATCAAGATATGGAAAATTATACAGATATTATTGAATTCTCTAATCTTAATATTGCTATATGTGATATTGTAACAAAAAAGAAAAGCGTTTATATGCCTTTCTTTGATAATTTTTATCCATTCATTAAAGAAAACTTTAAAAAAAATTATGATAAATTATTAGAATTTGCCAAAAATAGTTTATCTGAAAAATTTAGTCAAAACAAATTAATAAGAACTGGGTTTTATGGCATGTCTGTTACAATTGACTATAAATATATTATAACTAAATTAGAAGAAACTAAGCAAATATATGAATTATTATAAACTTTAATTGTATTATTATCTCAATTAATAAAAAATTGAAATTATTATATAAATATAAATTGTATTTATATAATATAAGATGCATTTCTGCAATATATGTTCAAATATGTATTACATCCGTATTAATGCGGATGACCCAAATAAGTTAGTTTATTATTGCCGCAAATGTGGAAATGAAGATACAACGCTTGCTGCTGATAATATTTGTGTATCTCGGACGCAGATTAAAAAAACTGAACAATCATTTAATCATATTATCAATAAATATACAAAATTTGACCCAACATTACCTCGTATTAATAATATTAAATGTCCTAATCAAGATTGTGTTACAAATAAAGAAGGTAAAGAGAGAGAAATTATTTACATTAGATATGATGATGTTAATATGAAATATGTTTATCTTTGCTCTGATTGTGACACAGTTTGGAAAATTAATGAGACATAAATTACATCATTATTCATTTTATTTTAATTTTTTTAAAATAAAATTGAAATAATTATATTAAAAGTATCTTTAGTTAATATAATAGTAACAATGAGCGACAACGAAAGTGATTATTATGATTCTAATTCTGAAAGTGATGAAGAAAGCGTTGAAAATGAAGTTTTAACAAAAAAAGTTGCAAAGCCTATTGAATATAATCATGTCAAAAGATTTGGCACTTATGAAGAAGAAGAGTCTGAGATAGATGATTCTGAACCAGATAATGCAGAAAATGATGAAGATGAAGATGAAGACGAACAAGTTGGAGGCGTTCAAGTATCTGCAACTGCTGCAGATGATGATAAACAAACAGAAATTAAGGATGTTGATGATGATGATGACGATAATGACAGTGAAATTGAAATTAATGAAGATGGAGAACCTATCGAAAAAGTACAAAATCAATCAAAAAATTCTAAGCCCAAAAAAACTGCTCAATTAATTATTGAAGATGAAGATGATGAAGAAGACGAATATGATGAAAATTATTTACAAAAGTTTGACAATGAATTAAATAAAAATTACATTAAAGAATTTCATGCTGAATGTTTAAATCATAATTATGATGAAGTTCTTAAACTTGCTAAAGTAGTGAGAGACGAACGTAATAATATTATTGACGACCTACATAAAACTATTCCATATTTAACTAAATATGAAAAAGCAAGAATTTTAGGACAAAGATCCAAGCAAATTGAAACGGGAGCCAAACCACTTGTTAAAGTTTCTGAAAATATTGTCGATAGCTATATTATAGCTGAATTAGAGCTTAGAGAGAAAAAAATCCCGTTTATTATTAAACGTCCAATTCCTGGAGGTGCGTTTGAATATTGGCATCTTAAGGATTTAGAAATTATTGGCTTTTAATTATATAAACATACTCACTATATAAATAATACCATTACACATGGTCATATAAATTTATATTATAATTGTCTTAATATTTTTTATTTTGACACAACCAGCAATATTAGTTTTTTCAATATTTTTAATTTGTGTATATGAAATTTCTACATCATCTAATAATTTAAGTTTATTTGTATTTATTTTACAAAGTAATGCTGCTGTTTTAATTATGTATCTTAAATCTTTTTTATTTATATTTTCCGGTAAAATTGCAACTACATGACATGATGAAATATTATTTGCGTGAAACCATAAATCATTACTAATTCCTTTATCTATAACGTCAAAATTTTCATTTTTATTTTGACCTATATAAAAGGTAATCTCTCTATTTAATCCTTGAATAAACAAGTTTTCTGTCTTCATTTTTTAATTATATTTAATTATTAGAGAGAAAAATGATATCAATTTTTAATATTTTACTTAAAAATATTAAATACAATATTCTAAAATATATAATGTCGGATACGAAAATAAAAGATACATTGTCAGAAACAGTAGCAAATGTTTTAAAAAAATCTGGTTTATCCGATAAATTAGAGAGATTTGGTTTGTATTTAGTGGTTCCTTTCGTAGGAGTGATTATATGTGGTATTTATGGTTTTCAAATACTATCTGAACAAAATACTAAAAACAGAAATGAAAATATGGTAATAAATAGTGTAAATAGAGATTTGATAATAAATTTAAACAATAAAATTGACAGTTTGAATGAAAAAATTTCTGAAAAATTAGATAAACAAGAAACTACTCTTACACATATTAGCGAAATGTCTTTATTAAATATATGCAAAGAAAAACCGATTTCAGAATGTTCATTAAGGATTTCAAAATTAACAGAAGAGTTACACGGGAAACCAGTTGTTTATATAGAAGAGAAAATTGAATTAAAAGATGAAGAGAAAAATGAAGAGAAAGATGAAGAGAAAAATGAAGAGAAAAATGAAGAGAAAGATGAAGAGAAAAATAATGATTGGATTGATACATATGATAATGAAGTAATAAATGAATGTTATGATAGTCTTCCTTTGAATGGTGTAAAAAAATTAACAAGTGTTAAAAGTTTTTTTTGGTATGAAAACTAATATAAAGACAATAATAATAATATAAATATAAATATAAATATTATGAGTATTATTCAAAATATATATTATTATTTTCGCTCTGTTTTTGAGTTGTTATCGTTTAGACGTAAACCATCATATACTAGTTTGAGTGATATTGAAAATCCACAAGATTATGAATTTATCATTTTCCATGACAATGTTCAACAAAGAATGGATAGATAATATTAGGTTTACTTTAATATAAATATTTCTTAGATTTATATTAAATGAAGATTGCATTGTGTTTTATTATTAATTATGAACATATTTTAAATAAAGAGCATATTTGGAGAGAATGGATTGAACCTAATAAGGACATTATTAATGTATATTTTTATTACAAAGATTTAAAAAAAATCAAATCTAAATGGATTATTGACCATACTTTACCACTGAATTGTATTCATGAAACTAATTATTATCATGTAATGCCAGCATATATATCTATATTACAATTTGCAATGAACCATGACCCACAAAATAAATGGTTTTGTATGTTAACTGACTCGTGTTGTCCTATTATTTCACCTAAAAAATTCAGATACTTATTTTATAAAGAATATGACCGTAGTTTATTTTCATGGAAATCCGCATGGTGGAACCCATATTACCATCCAAGAGCTAATTTAGCAAAACTTCCCAAAGATTTATGGTTGGGACACGACCCTTGGTTTATATTAACAAAAGAAAATGTTAAACAAATTATGTATTTTATTAAAACCCAAAAAAATATAACAGAATTAATATCAAATGGTGGATTTGCCAATGAAACATTATTTGCTGTAATATTTAAGTTTTTTAAAGAATTAGATAATAAACCTAACGATAAATCACGTATCAATTGTGTATCAACTCATATTGCTGATTGGAATAGACGTAGTAGCACAACAAGTCCACACGTGTTTAAAGACGCTGATGAGACTGATATTAAGTTTATTGATAAGGAATTAGAGAGAAATTTTTATGCGTGTTTTATAAGAAAAATTGCACCTGAATTTTCTGATGAAACTTTAAGACATTATATTTATGAAAAAAATAAAGAATATGATAGTCAACTTGTTTTAATAGAACCAAGAGAAATGTTAATAAGTAGATATAGTGTAATATTTCGTAAACTTGTGAAAAAGGTTACTTATATTTTATTTATGATATCCATGATTTATTTTTTATTTATATGTTTGATGTAAATAATAAAATTAATTTATTTATTACATATATGGTTTATTTATTTTATGATGGTTTTGATTATAATTTTAATTAAATTAACATTTCCATCTATTATTACAACTTATACACTGAACATAACACGTCATCGGTTCATCCGAACTACGAGTCTGCATAAGATAATAGGTGCATTGATTTTTTTTACACTTACGACACGTAAAAGTATCAGTAGCGGCAGCAACATTTACTTCAAATTTATTTTTATCGCGTTTAGATTTAGCGTCAATTAGTTGAGCCCATTTATCATGGTCTAATTCTTGATGTGTCATAAATGCGATTGTATGAGATTTTATTGAACCATTTCTTACTTCATTTATAAGGTTCTCACTCAAATTATTTAAAATACTTCTTAAATGGCTTAAATAAATTTGAATGAAGAATTTATTGTCCCATTTTTTAACAATCTTTCGCTGGTCTGCCTCCTTCAATGTATAATTAAATATACCTTTTTCTAAATTTACACTTGCCTTTTCATCATCTAATTTTTCATTGATCTTCTTTCTTATATTAGCTCTGAAATTATCTGGATTTTCAATCTTATGTAATGACATATTTATTAATTTACATATTTATTTTATATTTAAATCAATATCAATTTTATATTTATACTTTTAACCAATCAAATAATCGCAAACTATATTTATTGCGTTTGCTATAATTATCCATTTCTTTTTGGATTTTATTATCTAAATTTGTATATTCATTTTGAATTGTTAAAATCATATGAATAATATGTTCTTTTTCTATTATTTTTAATTCAAGCTCTGTTTTTTTATCTTCTTTTATACTTATATTTGGTTCTTTCATATTTTGCTCTAATTTTTTTATATAATTTAAAATATCGGATATTTTAGTCATTAATAATTTTTCCTTACTTTGAATTTTTTTAACTTCTGAAAAGATATTTATATTTGACAAAATAGGAAAATTATATCTTATCTTCTCTGGTAAAACAAATTGATTTGTTTCTTTAATTTCTTTTAATGTATTTTCTATATGTTCAATAATACTTAGCATATTCGTTTTTTCTTCAATAAAAAATAATTGTTTTCCTGATTGAAACTCTATGTATGTTAATAACTTATCAAATTTATATGCACTACTTCTATGTGCTTCTGCTCTTGCGTCTAATTTTAGAAAATTAATTAATGATAATATAAATGTTGTTGCCCCATTTAAAGATGAAGTTATTATTTTACCAGTTAAACTTGTAATGAATAAGTTTATTATACCTGTTAATATTGTAAATAAAATAGAAGGAAGCATTAAATATGTAAATTTTTGTTCGCAAATTGTTTTAGCTTCCATATATAAAATTTTTTGACCTTTTATATAAATACCTATTACATCTATAATATTTGAATTATTTACATTATTATCTGAATAATTGTTGAAAAAATAATCATCCACGTCTTTAAATGTTATTTTAGTAATATTATTTGAATCAAACATATCAATATCTTTTTTTTTAAGTTCAATATTATTTTCATTTTTTTCAATATCAAATTCAATTGATTTATTAAATAAATATATATTTGAATTATCTATTTTTATATTTTTATCATTTATTTTTAATTTATTATCTAATAGCATAATACTTTATATTTATTATTTTTAATATAAAATATTATTAATATATAAAATGGATGATAAACTAGATTTAGCACAACAAGAACAACTTATAAAAATAAATAGACAATATAACTTAAATTTAAGTGATGATTTTATTTGTAATAAATGCACTTTAATCGAATATTTATCTTTAGTTGAATCATGTGAACAATCACATAGAATACAAGAAGAAAGATATAGAAAAGAAGAAAAATGTAATGAACAATCAGATAGAATAGAATATAGAATACGCCCAATTGATGCAAAAGGAAACGCAAAAAATTAAATATTTTAATATTTAATATGTTTGGCGACAATATAATTCCTGATGATATGCTTCATGGATTTTATGATAAAAAATCTGTAAGAGATACCAGTAATAATTTAGTAGATGCCAGTAATAATCCAGTTCAAATTAAACCTATGCAAAAAAATATAATTTACGGAGGTGGTGGAGGAAGAATACAATATCTTATAAGGCCTATTGACGCAAAAGGAAATATGGGGAAAAAATTATGGGGAAATTTTTAGCAATAATGATATTAGTAAAGACACTTTAGATGAATCAAAAAAACAATCTTTAGAATTAGACCCATTGACCCAAAAAGATTTTACAAAAATAATTTACTTTCCAACATTTTTATCATCATAATCATATGATTCTTCAGATAATTCTGAACCAATATCATCAATAACTAAATCTCCATCATCATCTCCATCAAGATTATCTCCATCAAGATTTTCACCATATTCTGAACCTGAATGCGTTTCATCTTCTGTATCACTGCTATCAACTACAAAACCATCTTTTAAATAACCATGTTTGGTTTTCTTTTCCTTTGGTATATTTTCTAATTCATCTTCTTCGTCTTCATCTTCCTTTGCAGTAGCAGCTAAGTCTTCAAAACCACCAAATAATTTTTCATAAATTTTATTCCAGAGAGGAATACTTAAATTTGCATAAACTTTATTTCCGTCATCTTTTTTAATTTGACAAACAATTGCACATGAACCATAAAATAATGTTGTATCAATAGGTGGGGGAAAATCATATTTATTTTCAGAATTAGATCTTCCATCCGTTTTTGAAAATACTTGAATCCAATATTTTTTTCCATCATATTTTACATTCCATTCAGTTTGTTTTTTAAAATCTTCAGCTTTTTTAAAGCCGCATTTCTTATATAGGTCCTCTAACTTAAAATCTTTGATTGAAAGAGTTTTTAATGAGCCAAGTCTTTCAACTATTATTATATCTAAAGGCTGCGACATTAGAATATTTATATTATACTGAATAGGTTTAAATAGTTTCTATAATATAATTTATATGAAAATATATATTAATAATTTAAATTTGAATGTTCTAAAAGATATTCAGGAAATACTTGAAAACCAACTTGTAAATTCTGAAAACTATATTCAACTATATACTAATGAAGGTATTTTTCGGATTGAACAAAATAATATTTATAGTTTAGAACCTATAGATACAGATGTTAAAATATATGAAAAATATTTTAATGATTTTACGCTTATAGTTGATTTATCATATTTTAAAAAGACATCTACAACTAGTATTTATGGTAATAGACATTTATATACAAGTATTAAGAGAGATTTTTATAAATTAAACAAACAATCAAAACTGCAATTAGTTATTGAAAATCATGAAAATATTATTCATGGAGGTTATATTCCGAGTGATATTTATTTTGAATTTGATGGAACTAATGATATCAATGAATTATTTATAAAACATGATATAATTGAGTTTTTATCTCCTTTAAACTAATATAATAATATAATATGCTATCGTGGATTATTCAAATTACAATAATATCAGTTATTTTAATATTTTTAGTACACAATTTAATTAATTTTTTCAAATCAACTTTAACTGTTCCAAAAATAAAAGATTTAGTAAATACATCTACTAAAAAATATGAAAATATGTATAATATAATTAATAGCACATCTCAACATAATGTCAATTCAATAAATGATTACACTCTAATTGATTTATTACCTAAAAATGAAGAAGACACTACAATGAAAAGTGAATTAAAGAACTTTCTTAAAACACAGCTTCGCAGTTAATATACTAAGTATCGTGGGTATATTTTACAACTTTTTTATAAATGATATAAAGATTTATCTATAATTTAAGTAAATGCTTACACAAGAAGAAAAGAACAATATTTTAGGAACATTTCCAAATATTAAACTTTCTTATGAAAATATTATACATAAGAAGGTTTTAAATAGTGATTTAATTTTAGCTATTCCTGATGGAACAAAATGTTTTGCTTGGTTTACTACATTAAATGATAGGTCTGTTTGTATTATATTTGAGCTTGAAAATAATAATAATAAAGAAATCAAAAATATTAAAATAGCGAATACATGTTTTTCAACTTCTCTTTCTTATGGCACAATAGTTTATGGAACACTTTTCTATCATATGAGAAATTCTTTCTTTTGCATTGAGGATATATTTCGATATAAGGGAAATGATATTTCTGGAGAGAATTGGAATAGTAAATTCAAACAAATATCAACTATGTTTAAAAAAGACATCAAACAAATATCATATAATAATAGTTTTATAGTTTTTGGATTACCTATAATAGTTAAGAGTAATGAAGAACTAACTGAAATTATTGATAAATCATTAATTAAATATAAACTACATTCAATTCAATATAGACAACTTAATAGAACAAGTTCCAGTCTAGTTTTATCAATTGAAAAATTTACAACGCCTAATATTGAAAAATTTACAACACCTAATATTGAAAAATTTACAACACCTAATATTGAAAAATTTACAACGCCTAATATTGAAAAATTTACAACGCCTAATATTGAAAAATTTACAACGCCTAATATTGAAAAATTTACAACACCTAATATTGAAAATAAAAATAAAATAAAACCATTTCAAAATTCAGGCGAAAAAATAATATTTGAAGTTAAACCTGATATTCAAAATGATATTTATCATTTATATTGTGATGGAGATGAATATTATGGAACTGCGTGTATACCAGACTTCAAGACAAGTATGATGATGAATAAGTTATTTAGAAAAATAAAAGAAAACAATGATTTAGATAAATTAGAAGAGAGTGATGATGAAGAAGAATTTGAAAATCCAAATATTGATAAATTTGTTTATTTGGATAAAATATATAAGTTTGAATGTCAGTTGAATAAAAGATTTAAAAAATGGGTTCCATATAAATTAGTAGACGAGAAAAGTATGCCGTCAAAATCTTTTGATATTAAAAATGTAATGAATAAACTTCTTACCAAACCAATCAAATATTATAAATAAATTATATACAGTATATATATATATATATGTCAGCTGGTTCAGGAGCGTCTAATTTAGGTTATAGTAATATTACTCCATTAAGCAATATTAATGGTAGTTATGTTAATGTTGACAATTCACAATATGCAGGAAGATTTGGTAGTAATGAAATTCCTGGAAGTCCACCCGGACCTCTTCCTGGTTTAGCCGGAGCCAAAAGTAACGTTGATGCAGCAGCAGGAGTTGTGCCTGGTATTTGTTTATTTAAGGGAGGAGCTAAAAAACTTAAAAGAAAAATAAAAAATATCACTAAACATTATAAGAGAATGAAGGCCGGAAGTAGAAAAATTAAACATTTAAGAACAATGCTTAGAAAAAAAGCTGCGTCTAGAACTCTATCTCGTAAATTATCAAGAGGACGTAGAAGAAATATTTCAAGAAGATTATCACGAAAATTAGCAGGTGGTCGCAGAAAACGCCAACTCGGTGGTTATGCTCAATATCAAAATAACATGCCATTCACACCTACCTATCAAGTTGCTGGAATTAATTTACCTTCCAGTCAATTAGCACTTGCGAATCCTCCACCAATTACACCTCTATCTAACTGTGTAAATTGTATTGATAATTATAATCACTACACGAAAATTGGTTTTCCATCAAAAGGTCATTAAACAAATTTTACACGATAAATATTTTTATATAATTTTGACTATATAAAAATTAAGATTTTTTCTTTTTGCTCCTAATACTAAAGAATGAGGTAAATAAAACGCATTAGACGTCATAATAAATTAATATCGTATTCTCTTTAATTAAATTATTTCCATATGGCCCAGAGTGATCTTCATTTGCTAAATCTATTTTTTTATTAATTCGTTTATTACAATTTTCTATATTCCATCTTCCCAAATGTATAACACGTGGTTTTACATTGAAAATTACTAGAAAGTTATTTAAAAACTTATTTATATTAGTTGTCACTATCATTATCATACTTTATGTTATAATTATTAATCTAGTTATTTTAAATCAATTTTTTATGTAAATGCATTTTCTCCAAGAAATTCCCTACCCATAATCAAATTATGTATATTTTTTGTACCTTCATATGTATTTACTGCTTCTAAGTTTATTAAATGTCTAAAAATATTATAAGAATTAGATACTCCATTACCACCTAATATATCTCTACAAATTCTTGATACCACCAAAGCATTTTCACAATTCACTTTTTTAAGATAAGATATTAATCCAACATTGTCTTTTAAATCATCAAACGATTTAATACAATTTAATGAAGCAAATGAATTATTTAAAGAATTATTATATAACTGAATACAATTTACTAAATCGTTTTGAATAAGTTGAAAATTATTTAATTTTTTTGAAAATTGTTTTCTGTTTTCCGTATAATCAATTGTAGTATTAATTATATCTTCCATAGCACCAACAACTCCCCATGAAATACCATATCTTGCTTTATTAAGGCAATCGAAAGGGCCCTTTAGTCCTATCACATTTAATTTATTTTCTTTTGGAATTCTAACGTTATTAAAAAAAATTTGACCTGTAGGAGATGCTAATAAAGACATTTTGTCAACTAATGTAGGTGTTTGAATACCTTCTTTTCTTTCAGTAACAAGACCTATTATTTTTCCATTTTCATCTTTACACCAAATGATAAATATATCAGCAATAGGTGAATTAGTTATCCAAGTCTTACTTCCATTTACTATATAATAATCTCTATATTCGACTGCTTTTGTTGTAAGACTTGCTGGATCTGAACCTGAATCTGGTTCCGTTAGTCCAAAACAACCTATATGTTCTCCAGAATATAATTTATTTAAATATTTATTCTTTACGTTTTCACTACCAAATTTTTCTATTGGATTTATAACCAATGATGATTGAACTGAATATGCAGACCGCAAACTGGAATCAATCTTTTCAATATTATAGTTTATTAATCCATAGGTCAATGGAGAAATTTCATTATCTTTATGATTAAAAATTCCTAATTCACCCCAATCTCTATATAAATTTTTATAGGTTGAGATATTAAACTTAATCAAATCATTTGGATTTTTATACCTATTTTTCGTAATTTCAAAAACACTTTTACTAATCATATCTGTTGTATGGTCAACATTGTTAAATTGTTTAAATAGATTAATATAATTTCTTTTAGACATTTATAATATAATATAATTGTCTTTAAATATTATTTAATTTAAGATAACATACCTCGCTCATATATTTGTCCGTTTTTGTTACAGGTTCTGGTTCGTCATTATCGTCTTCTGGTTCAGAATCGTGTCCAATATTTTTATCAGTTGAACTATTGCTTTTGACTGATAACTCTTTTTTTGATTTTTTGGGTTTACACTCTTTAACTCCGCTAGGATTTGGAGTATAAATAGATGTCCATTTTGAATAATCAGTTGAATAATTTGTGCTAATCGTATAAATTATTTTATAATTTTCCTTCTTATAAAATGTTTTACGTTTTCTCCACTGATTTTTAAATAAATCATGACTGTCAACAATATCAACTACAATTGGACTACTATGTTTCTCTCTAAGTATACGCCCAACACTTTGTTCAATATCTGTTTTTGGAGTTGACATTATAAGAGTAGTCAGAGTTTTTATATCTAATGCCTCTGAAGCCATTGCATAAGTAGCTATTACTACCTTTTTTGATTCTGTTTCTTTAAGAGACTTTTCTTTCATTCCTCCTACATAATAACCCACTGTTGCTATATTTCTATTTTCAATCGCATCATGTAAATATTTCAGCAAATTCTTATTATGAGCTAATATCATTACTTGTTGATTTGGATTTTCTTTTAACATATCAGAGAGAACCTTTAAGATAAATTCACTTCTTCTATTATATTCACATAATTTAGAAATCATTGTACTATATTGTGGTTTTCCTCTATAATCTAATTTAACTTCGTTAAAATCATCATCATCTACATGATATTCAATTGCTCTAACAGTAACATCTCTCTCTTCATCTCTTTTACCTTTAAAAATAATATCACCTAAAAACATTTTGAATACAGATGTTGTTCCATCCTTTCTATTCATAGTAGCTGATAATCCAAGCATATATTTTGTCACTAATTTAAATAGTGCGTTTGAGAATACTTCACTCGATATATGATGCACTTCATCTATTATAGTTAGACCAAAACTATCAAATAGTGAAGCTGGATATTCTTTCATTGATAAACTTTGTAACATTCCAATAACTATATCCTTATCATCTATATCTATAATTGGTCCTTGAATTTTACCTACTCTTGCACAAGGTAGGAATTGTCCAATTCTCTCTATCCATTGGTTCATTAAAAATTCTTTATGAACAATAATTAATGTTTTTTTCTTTAATCGTGAGATTATATTAAGTGCAAGACAAGTTTTTCCAAAAGCACATGGAAGCTCTAAAAGACCACCTCCAAAATGAACTCTATTAACATGATTTATATAAGTTTCAACAACGGGAATTTGGCCTGTACGTAATTCTCCATTAAATTCTAAATTTATATCTATTCCTTCAGTAATCTTATATTCTTTAGGTAGTCCATATTTTTCTATTCCATAATAATGAGGAACATAAAACTTGTTTGCTGATTCCCTATAAGCTGGAAATATTTTCATATCATTTACAGGTGCACCCATTGTAAATGGTTTTATCATTAAATCATTTCTTATTTGTTTTTGTTTTTCAATACTTAATTCGCTTTTAGGTATTGTGTATCCTTTTTGACCAAGATAGGTATTCATACTTTATATATTTAGAATATTGTTTTTATGTTGTTTAAATAACGTCTTTCAAAATAAAATCTATAAATATGATATATGGATAGTTTCACAGAACTTTTAAAAAAAGAGCACATGGGTGAATTTATTTTGGTGATCTTAATGATTATTTATTTAGTAATGGGATTTAAGACACCTGATATTGTTGCTAATTTAGTTGATAATATTATTGGTAAGGTTGTAATTATTTTAGTTGTTGTATATTTATTTATGAATACCAACCCTATTTTGGCAGTTGTTGCTGCTTTAGTTGCGTTTGATTTAATGCGTCGTTCAACCGAGACAACTGGTTTAGGCGCTCTTCAAGCATATGCTCCATCTGAACAAAAGAAGATGTCTCAGTTTAGTGCTTTCAATCAATTTCCTTATACTTTAGAACAAGAAGTTGTCTCTAAAATGGCCCCTATAGTTCGTTCTGGTTCTTCACTAACATCTGCTTCATACAAACCTTTACTTAACAATTTATACGATGCCGCAATTCTAAATAGATCTAATTAAATAAGAATATTTAATTTAAGAAAATTTTGGAAATTCTGGAATTTTTATTGCATCAGATGTTAAATAATTATAAAATGTACTTATTCCATAAAATACTACTAAAAATAGTATGCATCCTATAATTATCATAATAATTAATTTAAATACTGGACTTTCATAAATATTTGAAAAATCAACACTCGATGAATTCTTATCATATGTTACTGCGGTTTCCTCTTCTGAAGAACCAGTTGGTTGACACGATATATATAGCCCATCGCCTATTTGAACTCCTGAAATAGGACCTTTTGAGTTATAAAATAGTTTGTCTCCTGGCGTTGATAAAGCAAAAGGTTTAATTATTTTTTGTAATGTTTTTATTGTTGATGAACTAAGTGGAATTGCTTCGCTTGAACCAAAAACTATGTAGTCATTGCTTTTATTTGAATAAGCAAAAAATGGTTTTCTTGGAACAATATTTTGGAGACTAAAATTTGATATGTTTAAATTTGTTGAATTTCCTTCACTCGGTGCATTTGTTGCAACCTTATTTATTATATCTGTTAATATATTCGCTGCAGTTGATGATTCTGATGATGATGTAAATGGAATACATACATTTAGCTGATTACCACCTTTTATCGGAATATGTTCTATAATTATTTCACCAGGCATTGAAGAACCATTAAATACATGAATTGAAGGCGAAGTTATCATTATATTTGAAACTTGATACTTTTCGTTATTATAAAATACTGGAGGAATGCTTCTACTATCATATGTTAAACCTATCGCCACGCCATTATTTTTTGCGGTTGAATTACTTTCAGAATATTTAAATGCATAAGAACATTTTAAATCACATTTTCCAACAACATTTTGTGAAGATATATTTATATTTTTATTACTCATTAATATAAGTATATAAATAAAAATATTAATTTATTTATATAGAATGAAATTAACTAAAGGTAAAATATCAAAATTATACAACAAAAAGAGACAGAGTTTTAAGAAACCTAAAAGACGAAAGTTATCAAATAAAAGAAGAACATTTAGAAATAAGAAACATTTAAATTTAGCTAGAAAAACTTTAAAACGTAAGGGAGGTGGAGAACGTGATAATGTTATTACTCCAACTGAAGAATTACCAGTTACAACAACTCAGGAAAACATAGATACAACAACTGAAGAATTACCAGTTACAACAACTCAGGAAAACGTAGATACTCCAACTGAAGAAAATTTAATTACTCCAACTGAAGAAAATTTAATTACTCCAACTGAAGAAAATTTAAATACTCCAACTGAAGAAAATTTAAATACTCCAACTGAAGAAAATTTAATTACTCCAACTGAAGAAAATTTAATTACTCCAACTGAAGAAAATATGGTTACAACAACTGAAGATAATTTAATTACTCCAACTGAAGAAAATTTAATTACTCCAACTGAAGAAAATTTAATTACTCCAACTGAAGAAAATTTAAATACTCCAACTGAAGATAATTTAATTACTCCAACTGAAGAAAATTTAAATACTCCAACTGAAGATAATTTAATTACTCCAACTGAAGAAAATCTAAATACTCCAACTGAAGATAATTTAATTACTCCAACTGAAGAAAATTTAAATACTCCAACTGAAGAAAATTTAATTACTCCAACTGAAGAAAATTTAAATACTCCAACTGAAGATAATTTAATTACTCCAACTGAAGAAAATTTAAATACTCCAACTGAAGATAATTTAATTACTCCAACTGAAGAAAATTTAAATACTCCAACTGAAGAAAATTTAAATACTCCAACTGAAGAATTACCAGTTACAACAACTCAGGAAAACGTAGATATAACAACTGAAGATAATTTAAATACTCCAACTGAAGAAAATTTAATTACTCCAACTGAAGATCTACCTATTGATACCAACGAACAAAATATAAATAAACATCCAGATAAAGAACAACTAATACAATCATTATCCCAAGTTGTAGACTATATAACAGATACCGTTTCAGAAAAGGTAACAGAAAATATGGTATCATCTCAAGTTGGAGAGAAGCCTCAAGATGGATTTGATGCGGTTAATGAAGCAGTTGAAATAATGGCAAAAACAGGTGGTAGAAAATTTAAACGAACAAGACGATTTAGATTAATAAATAAAAATAGAACAAAAAAAATATAATTATGTTGTTTAATATATATATATATATATGTTAAACAAAATTGAACATCTCAGATTTTTTTTACATGCATTAAGAACCTCATTGATATTTATTTCAGGATTGTTATGTTATGAATTTTTAAAAATATTAGAAAGTGAATGGAATAAAGCTCAACCAAATAATGAAATAATTCATTTTTCTCAGAGAAAAATATATCATTTTACAATTATATTTATTATAGACTTATTAATACTTTATTTTATTGCACTATTATTTGGCGTTCAGTTGTGAATATTCTAAATAAACGGTAAATACTTAATTGTATCATTATCATATAAGGTAACTCTATATGGTTCATTAATACCTTCTACATAAACCGTATCTCCATTAAACAATTTATCACATCCATATTCATTTGTACAACTTTTACCATTTCTTGAAACAGGTAATCTCACGCTATTTTGTTGATCACTATTAGTATAATATTGCCACTTGTCTCTATTAGTAAATAATGGTCGACCCATTAATGGAATTATTTTTCCCTTAGAATTTGTAGCAGTCATTATTCCAAGTTGTCTATATTGAGTATCTACCGCACCAATATTAGTTGATATATTAATAGGAACAGCTCCTGGAGGAACACCTCTCCCTGTGGGAGGAAATCCAGGAATAAAATATCTTTCATCTCGAAGTGGTGGCGCATATGGGTTTAATAAAGGATCAGATGGTAAATTAGTGTATGGCCAACTTGGTATCCAACCATCAAACAATCCATTCCATCCTGAGTTCTCTCTAGTTGTATCCTTTATAACTATTTTTTCTGATAGTGAATTATTAACAACAACATTTTGCTTAATTGTGGTTGTATAAATCAAATAAATCAAAATAAAAACACAAATAACTATAAAAAACATTGAATAATTTTCAATACAAATTACACCTGGAGGACATTTTTTCATATTATATAATTATAATATTAAAATACTTATTTATTTTCATTGTTCAAGAGGAGCCGCTTGGCCAGTGAATTTTTTTGCTAAATCCATTAGTCCATTAAGTCCTTCTTTTCCATCACCCATTTTTCCCATCATTCCTTGTAAGTTTTTTACCATTGGAGCTATAGACTCTACCATAGGTTGCATACTTTCCATAGCTTTGGCTAATTGCATTTGTTGTTTCATTAAACCTTGAGTATCAGAAGTTAAACGTTGGACACCATCACTTCCTAAAATACCATTTAACTGGTCATACGCATCTTCAATAGTAGTCGCATAATCTATTTCATAACCTCTATTTTTTTTTCTTCCTGTTTCAAACCCTTGTTGTTCACCTCCTGTTGATTGAGCAGCATTATTTGTTGTATCATGATCAGGATTATCAATATTGTGCATTTGAAGACCTTGGCTTGATTTACTATCTTTATTTTTGTTCTCTTCTTTTCTAGGTGTATTTGTTTCAGATGTCGATGGTTCTGTTGATTCATTTATTTCTGTGTTATTAGATTTATTTGTAGTATTATTTTCCATACCTTCAATCATACCACCACTAAGTGCTAATAAATTCGTAATAATTAATGGAACACCTAAAACAATAGTCATATTTTTACTAAAGTATCTAACTAAGACAGCAAATACAACAAAATATAATACTATGTTAAAATTTCCAATTACCATATATCCAATAACATTAAATAAAGCTAAAAAAGCAACAATATTTAAAACCCACTTATTGGTTAAAAATTTACTTACTGATGCATTAAGTTTCATTATATATATATAATATTTAAAAAAATTGATTAAATATTATAATAATAAATCAATGAAATAATAATAATAGTATGGATACTTCTTCCGAAGAAGAAAGTGATAATGATTCATTGGGTGAAATTTATGATGAATACAATAATTTTGTTTTTGAACCAGAAGAGCATAGCTTAACTAAATTTAATATTGTTCTCTGTGAAAAATATAATATATTACTTCATGGTCCAGCCAATAAAGAAATGAATAATCATTATTTAACATATACAAGATTTAAACAACTTAACATGGATATTATTAATGTATTTAAGGTTGTTTCAAATACATTACAGTTAGAAATTGCTGAATGTATTTATTTACCATCTGAACATTGTGTATCAATTATTAAAACAGTATGGATAAAAATAATCCAACGTAAATGGAAAAAAATTTATAAAGAGGGAAAATTATGTATTTCAAGAAGATGTAATCCGAATTCTCTTAAATATAGAGAAATTTATGGTAGATGGCCAAATAATTGTTTAAATTATCCTAGTTTAAAAGGTATGATGTCTAACTTATCAAAAACTTCTCTTATATGAACTTTTACTTGATTTTGGTGTTGATGAAATGATTCTACGCGTAGAGGTTGATTTATATGTAAAACCTCCTTTTTGCTTTCTATTTTTTTTAGTTCTACGACCACCAGAAACTTCTAATCCTCTTTCTGTATTTTTTATAGTTATTCCTCTAAGAATATTAGTAATTTGTTCTGGCGTTATAGCTTGATTTATTTGATCAATGACAATTTGATATTTATTTTCTGAATTTGGATTAGTTCTTCTTACTTGTGTAGCCTTTGCTAGTAATTGTCGCTTTAATACATTTAAAGGTATTTGAATAGGTTTTCCACTTGTCATATCAATAACAGTAATTGGCGTGTCTTCAGAATATTTACCGTTTGGTGCTGCATCTACACGTTGACCTTGAATAGCATTACTTATATTTTGAAATGATTTTTCTATTTCATCTAATAATGTATTTACTTCTTGTTGTGTTGCTGCATTTGGAACACCATTAGAAATTCGTTCTAAATCATCAGTAGCATCATGAATAGCTTGAGTTGCTGCGATTATTTTTTGAGCTAATTTATCATTCTGGTCTTTTAATTGGTCAATTTGTTGTTGTAATGTTTGTGATACATTTTGAGATTGTCCTTGTGTATTTTCGTGTTCTTGATTTAATCTAGTTATCTCCTCATCTTTCTGTCTAATTTGTTGTTCAAAACCTTGAATTTTTCCTTCACATTCGTTTATTTTGGTAGTTAATTCTTCTTCTTTTTTTCGAGCTTGTTCTGTTAGTTCTTGAATTTGCTGAGCATGCTGGGCGGATTGGTCACCATTTCCTTGAAGTTCATTTCTTAAAGCATCTCTTTCAGTAGTTAAGTTATCCTTTTCATTAGTTAAAGCATCCTTTTGAGTAGTAACATCTCTTAATTGTTGTTCAAATTGGTCAATTTGTTGTTGTTTTTGATTGGCTACATCTGTCAATTGTTGTTTTTCAGCATTTAATTGTCTAATTGCTTCATCATGATTGGCTTGTAATTCTTGCATTTTAGCTTGTAATTCTTGAAGTTGTCTATCTTTATCACTAATATTTGCAGTGTCAGAATTAACTTGAACTTTTAATCTATCACATGTTTGTTTTAATGTAGATATCTGTTGTGCTAAATCTTTTAAACGATTGTTAATTTGTGTAAGGCTTTCTTTTATATTATTTGAGAATTGTTCTTTCATATCAATACTTGATTGAATTCCTCGTCTAATATCGGCAAGTCTTGTCATACTTGCTTCAAAATTAGTAATAAATTCTGGTTCTGACATATATATTAAACTAATATAAAATTTAATATATTGATTTAATGTGACTTATTTTTCTTTTTATTTAATATATTTTCAACATCTTTTGTATTATCAATAATAGAATCTAAATTTTCCTTAATTGATTTTACTTCATTCAAAATTTTAAATTGTTCTTCTTTTGCGTCTTCAATATTATGTTTTGTAAGTTTACCAGAGAGAGTTAAGTCCTTTATATATTCATCGAGAACTTTAAGTGCTCTAATTTGGTCTCTTTTTTGTTGTGCAATATAATCATAATATTTTGCGTAGTCGTTTTTGACAGCTTCTAAAAATATATTTTGTTTCGAAATAAATCTTAATTTTTTCTGTTTGTCAATTAACATTTTTTTCTTTGCGTCAATTAAATCTTGAATTTGAATAAATTGTTCATCTCTTTCCCTGATAGGAACAATAATTCTTGCTTCATAAGGAACAATAGCCATTCTTAAAATAAACAATTATTTTATTATTAATAAAACAAATTTAAAATCTTTGATATATATAATTTAGGATGTCTAAAAATTCAAGTGAACTATTGCTAGCACCAGATGATAATCGTTTCGTTATGTTTCCAATCAAATGTGATGACATATGGAAAATGTATAAAAAACAAGTTGATTGTTTCTGGAGAGCCGAAGAAATTGATTTATCTAAAGATTTAACAAATTGGGAAAGCTTAAATGATGATGAAAGATATTTTATTTCAATGATTTTGGCATTTTTTGCGGCTAGTGATGGTATTGTTTTAGAAAATTTAGCGTCACGTTTTATGAATGAAGTTCAATTGGCTGAGGCTAGAGCGTTTTATGGATTTCAAATTGCGATGGAAAATATTCACTGTGTAACAGGAGAAACAAAAATTTTAACAGATAAAGGTTATTATTCAATTAAAGATTTGGAAAACACAAAAGTTAATGTATGGAATGGTGAAGAGTTTTCAAATGTTGAAATAAAATATACTGGAGACCAAGAAATTTATAAAGTAGTATTATCAAATGGTATGGAATTAGATTGTTCTCCTGGACACAAATGGTTAATACAAAATGGAAATCCAAAACATCCTGAAAGATGTGTTTGTAAAGAAATAGAAACAATTGATTTAAAAGTGGGAGACATTATTGAAAAATATAATTTACCATTCATTGAATTTACTGATAGTGATGAGTTTCTAAATCCATATATGCATGGTTTTTTTTGTGGTGACGGAAGTTATTCAAATAATTATCCTACTATTTATTTATATGGTGAAAAAAGAGACTTATTGCCTTATTTTAAATATGATAGCTTACAAAATAATTCTAATCGTATAAGATTTTATATTACAAATTATATTAATAAAGAAAAATATATAGTTCCTATTAATTATAGCAAAGAAGTAAGACTTCGTTGGTTAGAAGGTTATGTTGATGCGGATGGTTGTATTAATTTAAATGCTGCACAAGATTCAACTTCAATTCAAATAGCTTCTATAAATTTTCATTTTTTACAAAACATTCAACTAATGTTAACTACCTTAGGAATTCAAACAAATATTAAATTAAATCATAAAGCTGAAAAACGACTACTACCAAAAAATGATGGTAGTGGAGAATATGATTATTATATGTGTAAAGATTGTTATGTTTTATATATATCTGGAAAATCTGTAAATAAACTTATTGAGTTAGGATTTTCACCAAAAAGATTAAAAATTAAATATTGTGAACGATTAAATGAAACAATTGATATTTCAACAAGAATTAAAATAGAAAATATTGAAAAAATATCTGAAAATGAGTCTACTTATTGTTTTAATGAACCTAAAAAACATAGAGGCATTTTTAATGGGCTATTAACTTGTCAGAGTGAGACTTATAGTCTATTAATCGAGACATATATAAAAGATAAGGAACAAAAACACAACCTCTTTAATGCTATTAGTAATTATCCTTGTATCAAAAAGAAATCTGATTGGGCTCAAAAGTGGATTCACGATAATAGAAGCAGTTTTGCTACTAGATTAGTTGCATTCGCATGTGTAGAAGGTATTTTCTTTAGTGGTTCATTTTGTAGCATATATTGGTTGAAGAAGCGCGGTTTAATGCCTGGACTTACATTTTCAAATGAATTAATTTCAAGAGATGAAGCACTTCACTGTGAATTTGCTATTCTTCTATATAGTAAACTTCAAAAGAAGATTGATAAAGCTCGTATTCATGAGATTATAAAAGAAGCTGTTGAGATTGAAACTGAATTTATTTGTGAGGCTTTACCGTGTAAGTTAATTGGTATGAATTCAGTTTTAATGACACAATACATTAAGTTTGTTGCTGACAGATTAGCAGTTCAACTTGGTTATAAGAAAATTTATAATGTTAGCAATCCTTTTGAATTTATGAATTTAATTAGCTTGGAGGGAAAAACTAATTTCTTTGAACGTGTTGTGTCAGATTATGCATTAGCAAATAAATCTAACGCATCTGAAGCGTTTAATCTTACAGAAGATTTTTGAATAAAAATAAAATTGAATAAAAATAAATAAAAATAAATAAAAATAAATATTTAAAGAAACTTAGATATAATATAGTATAATGGATGAAAATCAAACGGATTTATATGAAATTATTATTTACAAACTTTGCTGTAAAGATCCACAAATAACTGATATTTATATTGGTCATACAAAAAATTTCACACAAAGAAAAAATTCTCATAAAACTAATTGTTATAATAAAAATAATATTATTAATTATAATCGCTACGTTTATAAATTCATTAGAGAAAATGGTGGTTGGGATAATTGGTCAATGATTGAAATTGAAAAATATAATTGTAAAAATAAGAGAGAAGCTGAATCTATTGAACATAATTGGATTTTAAAATTAGAGGCAAAACTTAATGTAAATAAACCATATGCAAAATGTAAGGAAGAACCACAAATTTATAAACAAGATTGGTACGAAGAAAATAAAGAAGAAATATTAGAAAAAGCAAAAGAAAATTATGAAGAAAATAAAGACAAGAAACTTGATTATCAAAAGCAATATGCTGAAGAACATAAAGAAGATATTGCTGAAAAGCAAAAAAAATATAGAGAGAAAAATAA
>Ga0247839_1001822_pt1 | contig 33740 bp, 55 predicted proteins | sample LaCruzMarch2015__6_FD_192405 | JGI IMG/M metagenome (GOLD analysis project Ga0247839, IMG submission 192405) | Freshwater microbial communities from meromictic Lake La Cruz, Castile-La Mancha, Spain - LaCruzMarch2015_16m | ecosystem: Environmental > Aquatic > Freshwater > Lake | place: Spain... | reverse complement strand
TTTTCTTTACCATCGCCATCTTCACCTTCACTGTCGTCGCCTTCACCATCCAAGTGCTCATCTAACATCTTGTCAATTAAACCACCGATGTCAATTTTTTCCGCATTCTCGTACAAGATGTCGTAGACTTCTTCCGAACTCATGCCATCATATTTTGGATCAAATAAACACGGTACTGTGGTAATGAACTCGCCCACACGATGTTTCTTTAAGTCGGCATTTACACAATAGTCGTTGGCAATGTTAAACAATTGATGATCTCGATCGCCTTTACGACCAAAGTGATCATAGACACAATGTAATACCTCATGACCAAAAAGGAACTCAACTTCTTTTGGTTTGAGCATGTCAATAAAGCGACTATTATAGTAGAAGTTACGGCCATCGGTAGCGGCAGTGGTACACCACTCATCGGCATTAACTAGTTTCAAACGAGTTGCCAAGTTACCAAAAAAGCTGGCACGGAGTAGTAATCCTACCCGAGCAGTAATCAGTTTTTCGCGGATTTCACGATCTAATTTAGGGTCCGTGGGCCCGCACAAGTCTTTAAACTTAGCTGAATCTTTTTTGTTTGCTGTAGTACCGGCTGTGCCCATTGCATATCCTTGTTATTCATTATACTACTATTATACAACAACTGGATTTATTGGTCAACCTGTGTTTTCCAACGAAATTTGTAGTTTCCACAGTCGTATATCTTGAGATAACCGTATTGATTCATTATTTCTGATTCGGTTAAGGCAGAATCTGCCCCGCAAGATATTAATTTATTTTTGGTAAAACTGCTTCGATGATATCGAATATTATTTTTAATATACCAATAACCAGTATTTGCCATATTATCAGTCACATTATCAAACTCTAGTTGATAATACAACCCACCATTACTCCAACAACGATTGGCGTAACTAATTATAGATTTGGGATTAAATTTAGTAATGAAATATTTGAATAATTTACCAGCCCCGCCAACAACAGTATCTTTAGAACAATATCGCATTAATTCATAATCATCATTGGTATATCTGGATTTACTAAAGCTCATTACTGAAATAAGCTCGCCCTGATACACTAGCCCATATTTATAGGTTGCCGAAGTTGTTCCTTGCAAGTGATATGTTTGGACAAATTGTCTATAATCTTTCCCGCTCAATTCTACAATTTTACATTTTCTAGCAGGTATTGTTTTAGAACATCCTAATACACTTGCTAACCGACTACATACTATTTCTTTTTTATTAATCCATTCATCTTCGAATATACTAATTAGATGAATTCCTACCTCGGCGCTACGCAAAAACTTATTTACATGATAATCCGAATCTTTGAACTCAGTCGAATGCCAATATACACCATTAAATTCAATAGCAATCTTTTTTTCAGGAATATAAATGTCATATTCTAAATCACCCAATATACTACGATCATTGCAGGTATATTTAATTTGCAATGAATCTAAATAATTTTGTAATTCTAATTCACCTTTGGATTTATTATGTGGGTAGCAAGTTTTACATCTAGGAATTCTACCATAGTCAACATGATCATCGAATTGATTATTACATATAATACATTTCCATGAATAGAAGTTTTTTCTGGAACTACCAATATAACTATCTCGAGTAAACATCGGAGTGACATGATTTGCAAGTCGGGTTACAACTTGCTCAAAGCCCTGCGATTGTTTATCGTATGATAATCTGTTATACAGTTTATCATAATTTCTTGATTTAATGGTGCTACTGCGTTTTTTTTGAACTGTGGCCGATTGGCTAATATTTTCTACACCATATTTCTCAAGCCATGTTTCCACCCTTTTGTCAATCACATGGCTCATGTCACACCCTTTTCTTGACTCACTAATATAAGAGGCAAAACACGCACAGTTACTAATATTATCACAAAATCCGTATTGATGTGTTTTTGTATTGAAGGTCATTTTATTTCCCTCCTTGCATACTGGATTTGGTTTTTTGTTTAATATATAGTATATTCTTTCTTTCATAGTGCAATCAACTAGTAACGCCGACTCACTCATAACCCACTTATGCAATTCTGTATTTGTTTTATTTTTTAACACCTGCCCGATAACACGAGAATTTGTGTTGATTATTAGTTCTTGCAATTCATGTAGCATGATAGTTGACCCTATGTATATTAAGTATTTAGTATCAACCGCTAGTTATTTAGGTATTTTAGCATGAAAAAGCTCATACTTGCCTCGTTCCAAAAATCAAGATGGATTTGATCTTCGTGGGCCATTTTGTGTTTATTTTCTTCTGTGAATTTTTTTAGTAAGTCGTTGCTGTGAGAATCACCGGCAGTCAATGGGTTGCCCATGGGATTGCCATATTTTTCCAAATATGGAACAAGTCCTTTGTGATGACGGATAGTAAATCCTAGTTTGCGTTTCATCCGCCAGCTTACTAGCATAGTGGCACGCCCATGTTCTTCAAACAACCGATGGTGTAATTCTTCAAACTCACGCACACTATGAAATATGATTAGATTCTTTTTAACGGTGGTCTTCATTTTTATATTATAAGTTAAAATGGTTTATATGTCAAATGATACTAAATAAAAGTGCCCCTCGCGATGCAGAAACATCCAGGAGCTCTAATAGTTAAAAAGGAACTAATCAGCATGAATACTTATCGTCGAGCAGACTACCGTAAAATATACAAACAAGCATATGGTCCAATTCCAAACGACAATGATGGGCGTAAGTATGAGATACACCACATAGATGGTGATTATACCAACAACGATCCGGCTAACTTAACAGCAGTATCTATTCAAGAGCATTATGATATACATTATGCTCAAGGCGATTACGGTGCTTGTTATCTTATTGCTTCTCAGCGTAAGTTATTATCACCCCAAGCATTCTCTGAACTTGCTACATTAAATAATTTAAGACGAGTAGCTAACGGAACACATCCGTGGACAGGATCGGACAATAATCGTAAGCTAAGAGAACTTTATCCAGACCACGATAAAAAAAATTCGGCAACTACAACTAATCGTAATCTGCACAAAGTAGCAGATGGTAGTCATAATTTCCTAGGCGACAACAATCCATCTCGTAAAAGAGTTGCGCTAGGGATTCACCACACATTAGGCCCACAGCATAATCTGGATAAGTTAGTTGCTGGCTGCCGGCATCTAACCAAGACATAACTGTGGTTAATATCTTGGCAATGATCATACTCCATATCATACAAACTTCAACCTGAACATTAATGCATCTCGCTCGTTGCGAAACCAATAACAATCTTCGTGAGGCCCTTCTACAACCACTGCCATGGCCATGTCGGGAAAATCTTTCCACCATGTTTCGTTCCATACACCTACGTAAACTTGACACCAAGGTTCGCACTCAGTCCAATGAGTATAAGTTTTTACCGGAATAGTCAAGCGTGGGTTACGATCGATAGCCATTACTTAAACTTTAATCTAAACAAGGTAGCATCTGCAGGATCGATAAAGTAAAAGGCCGCGGCTTCATCAAACAATGCACTAACATCCGACGTTTCGACTAACTCGGACCACATTAAACTTAGATTATTTTCTCTACAGTACTTCTTCATTGCCCACATACGAAATGCAGGATCATTAACCACAACCAAATGGCACTGATTCAGTGCTCCTTCTGGCGGTCTAGGAAGAGAAAAATTGTTTACGTGCATTATCTGCCAAACTTTAATAGGAACATAGTGTATTTCTTTTCGTCTACAATATCATAATCTAGCTGTACGCCACCAGTGTAGGAGTCTACACCTAATTTAATTCCGTAGTATTCTCTAACATAGTCGTTAAATGTAAGGAATCCTTGTCCAATAGGCACGGCACGAGCAAGCTCATCCCATTCGTTGCGAACTCGTTGTAGACGTAGGAAATGGCTAGTATCACCACCTATGATAGTATCCAGGCGAGCCGCTGTATCTGCGTAGTATTCGTCTTTACTCACCTGACCACCATTTGATTGTTTTTGCCTTTAGTTTAACTATAGTAAACTCGTGTGGATCTACTTGTCCACGCATACCATACCAATCAGGCTTAACTTGGTAAACACTGTTGGTATTCTCCACCCATACACGACTGCTACGAGCCACAAAGTCATCGTGGGTTTTAAAACACATCTTGCCGTTGTCCGCAGGGCTACAGTTGTACATACACCAATAGCGCCATTTGTCACCAAAGATGGTACCATCGTATCCAGGATTTATTTCGTAATAATAATTCATCGAGCCCACTTCAACTGAAAATATGTTGCCATCTGTTCATCCTTAAACTCAAACTCCACTGTTCCGGGAGTTATAATCTCATCGCCTAACCAGTTATTTACTTGCGGAGTATACCGCCATGTAAAGTCCAAATAAGACTCCTCGACCTGCTGTTTAAGAACCAATGCATCCGCGGCATTACGCACAGGCACGGTTAACTTCATCCCCATTGCAACATAAACCAAGTGTAATCCGCATCCTGATCAAACACATAATAAATTTCGCTACAATCGCTGTTGGAATCTGGCCTACACTTAAACGCTTCACGCCACCGTTGGCCATACTGCCTTGGCCGTTCTAAATGCTCAATCGGCAAGGCACGCTTGGCATTCCAAAACGCACGATTAAATGCATCTTCCATAACATTAACTCTAATCATTATGCATCTCTCAATACGTCAAATCCATCACCAAACTCGTAGCCTTGAGATGGGTAAATTATTATGTTCCGTTCTCTACGATACACAGTAGTTAGCCAATACCACTTACCGTTAATCCGACGTGGTTGCCATGTATAATATGGATGCCATGGTCCAGCGGATGTGCGCCAATTATCGTCTATCATGCCCACCTTAATTGAAACAAGACTGCATCCTGCTCACGGGCAAAGTGCCAACGCTGTTCACTCATTGCCGGACTTGTTAAATGCCAGTCTGTATGTTGTGCCCCAACATTCGCCTTGAGCCACGCTTGCCGCTCAAAAGAATCGTCGATGCTGACAAAGTCAGTATCAATCTGGCAAGGCCATAGTGTTTTGTCCAGTACTCTAGGCATAATCTTTTTCAAAGGTTACACGATGTAAGGGATCAGTTGGTTCGCCAGCACGACTCTGTACATAGATCTGTCCGTTAGGATAATCCATAGTTAGGAACCACGACAAATACTGTTTGTTATACAAGTTACCTTCTTTATACATTAGTGTTCCATAAACATCGGGCAATGCAGAATGACCCCGTTGCACTTTTCCTTTAAGGGTATCTAGCAAGATTTCGTTCTGGATCTCTTGGTAAGTCAACGGTTCAACATCAATACGATCAAACAAGCCCTTCTTAATAGTCTTATACATAAGACCTGTAAGATCTCGCTCACGAATGATAACAGTACGTTTAAATGTTTTCATTGCCTGCCCATTTCAGTTTAAACAATATAGCATCTCGCTCATCTGTGAACCATAATGATTGATATTCCTCGCCGTAGCTCCAGTTATGTACATCGTAGCCTTCCCAACTTGGGCCAATGGAATCAGTCAACCATGCAGTAACTTCCTCCATACGACTCATAGGGACATGAAAATCAACCCTAAGCATTGCCGGACCACTTTAATTTAAACATAGTTAGTGCTGACTCGTTGACATAGATACGATACTCTTGATATCTAATGCTGTAGGCCCAATGAGTATTGATATTATCAAGCTCGTGTATTTGTTGAGCATCCATGACCTTAAGCATTTCTGTACGGGTTTCTATATCTTGGCTCCATCCGTAAGTTTCATTAAACCAACGCCGGCTACGATCAAATTCTAGTACACCTGAATAGGTTTTGTGCAACCAATTCTCGGTCTTTTTAAACTCAATCATGTAGTCATAGTAGTCCCAATAACTGTGTCTACGATCTAGTCGAGTAATTGTAAAGTTCATTAGTGACTAGACCTATTTAGGTAATGCCACTTGTGTGCTTGATACTCTGCGTTAAACACTTGTTCAAAGTCCTCCCAAGAACAACATTTCCATTCTCTGGCATACTCGTCACCTTTAAGGGTTGCAATGATTGCCTTGCGATTGTGCCCAGTGACCTGTGCTTGTGCCTTTGACTCAGTGTCATAGTAACGCATCAATTCGCCACTTGCTATACAGTAAACTACAAATCCCATATCGGTCCTTTAAATGGAAGGAGGGTGGTGCAAGCACAGCCCTGTGTTTAAAATCAACACCACCCTCCTAAACTAGTTAGGCGCTTGCCTGTAAAATATACTTGCCGTAGCGTTGGTGAAATTCATCAAAGTTTTTCAACTTGGTTGGTTGGAATGGCAAATTATATGTCGTGAGTGCTATGCGGGCTCCCATCACCACCAACTCAGTTTCAAAGTTCTTCATCATGTAACCAAAGAAGTTATCGGCCATTTCGTGGAACTGTTTATCCGACACCTTGGCTTCAATTGCGGCCTTAAGCTCGTAGCACATACTAATCACCAAACTGTACATTGCTGAGACTTCTTTAACATTCAGCTCTTTTTCCTTACCAGACAAGATGTCTTCTGGCTTGGGCATACGACCAGCAATCTTGCGGTGTGCCATGAACTTGATAGCAAGGCCTTCGCCCACTGTACCAGCAATCAAGTTGGTAATTGTATCATCATCGCTGTCTTCATCTTCCAGCAATTCGCTTACAAAGGTCCACGAGCGTGGTGTTGCAAAGGCACGGCTTGCTGACTTAGCATCAAAGTCGTATAAATCTTGCTTGGCGTATGACAAGTAACCGACCACGTCTTTGTGGATGTTCTTGTTCACAGCCCACTCTTGCCAAGATGTAAAATCACACTTCATCTCTTGGTGAATAAAACGGTTTGCCAAGGGTGTCGGCATGCGATATGTAACACCCTTGTCTGACTCACGATTACCTGCGGCAACCATTACTACATTTTTTGGCAAATGATATTTACCGATACGACGATTTAAGATTAGTTGATATGCCGCGGCTTGAACACTAGGAGCACTTGCATTCATTTCATCTAGGAACAGGACTACAATCGGATACTGACTAGCAAGTTCTTCACTTGGCAAATCAATTGGTTCAGCCCAGTCCATCTTGCCGTTGTCTTTATTATAAAACGGAATACCACGAATGTCTGTGGGCTCCATCTGACCCAAGCGAAGGTCGATCATAATGCCACCGAGTTCCTCAGTGATATCTGCTACTAATTCTGATTTACCAATTCCAGGAGGACCCCAGAGGAATAATGGGCGTTGTTTTTTGAATGCCTTGAGTAAACTCTTGCGAGCCTGCACCGAAGTGACTGTTCTTGTTTCTGACATGAGGGCTGTGTCCTTTTAATTACTTACTACTGGTTGAAATTAATTACTATACGACTATTATACTGTTAAATGGATTTTTGTGTCAAACGATCAAAAATTTGTTGTTGTAAAACTGCAACATCTTCGTTGCTCACATACCAATCTGTCCGAGGGTCATAATACTCTCCAGCTATTGGATCGTAGTATAATACAGCACCACTAGGGTAATGAAAAGGACCTTCTAAGCCCTTGCGTGGACCAAAACGAGTATCATGTTGGAAAACGGTATAAGCCATTTACGACTCCTTTTAATTACTATACTACTATTATAGCAAAATGGGAATTAATGGTCAACCGTCACTTAATAAAGTATTTTTCCAATCGTGATATCATTTTATTTTGTATAGTTGTTTCGTAGCTCTGTTGATGCTTGAATTTAAAATTATTTACGCCGGCAGTCTTTATATTTGCAATATCGTAATGACTAAACCCCATTTGCCTAAATTCACCGTATTCTGCAAAAGAAATTGGATTTCTATTTTCTTTGTTAGTTAGCATAGATGCAAGTTCTTGTGCTCGAGTAAAAGTAATCCCTTCTTTGTTTTGCCAGTTACTATCACCTATCCAGGTAATCCCGTATTTTTGATTATCAAGAGATATTGGATGTTGTTTTAACGCAATATTGCTGTGCTCAGGCGGCGTAATCCACATAGGTGCCGCAGAATAAGAAAATATGTCATTGTTTGTTTCTAACCATTTAATGGTTTCTAACATTGATTCTTCGGGTTCGTCGGGTAGTCCCATAATAAAGTAGGCCATTATAAGAGTATCTTGTCCCCAGGTTTGTTTAAGATTAGACAAGGTTTCAAGAATACGTGCTTTACCTAATCCTTTTCCTACACGACGACCGGCTTTGTCATGCAAGGTTTCAATACCAAATGATCCTAATCTTGCACCGCTATGTTTTAAAAATTCTGCACTTTCAGGATCTGCATAAATCATGTCAAGTCGCATATAACTAGTCCATTCTGGCTGAAACGGAAGTTGACTCCACACTAGATCATATAGTATCCGTACTTTTTCTTTACTGTCATTGTACAAGTCGTCCATGACAATGTATTTGGTTATTCCAAACTGCTCGTAATTTCTAATTAACTCTTGTTTTAAACTTTCTGGATTTCTATAAGACAGTGTCGATTTTCGATCGTAATTACAAAATGCACAATTAAAAAAACACCCACGACTAATTTCAAGTGGTAGCCAATCTGACGAATCAATGTGATCTTCTGGAGTCCAGATATAAGTTCTATTTTTAAAATCTGTATCATCGTAGGTATCATTATTAGTTTGAACTGCACTACGAGTTTTTGTTGATAGTTCAGCGGATAATTCGGCTCTTCCTTTTATAATATGCACATTAGATTCTAGTTCAGCCAGGCCGCCATTTGCAATATGTGTTACCCATGCTCCACCGAGTAGAAAAGGAATGTTATATTTTTTATTAATAAATTTTGCTATACGATTAATTTCAGTTGTGCCCCATATTGGTTGAGTTCCAAGTCTAAATTCTCTTGCTTCTTTTCTTGAAACAAAATCTGTAGTCATTAACGGCTCACTACATTCATGCCATGCTGTTTGCCATTCTGATAATGCATTATTTACTGTGTAAAAAAAAGTGGTACTAAGTCCAACCCATACCAAGTCATTGCTATGCAATGAAATTATTTCCTCAACTCCTTTGTAACTTAACTTTGAACAGTGGGGAACTACAAGTACCGAGTATCCTAGCGATCTTAGGTGAGAAGCAATGGCATAGGCACCAGCGGGATAACTCAAATAATCCAAATACCATGAAGAATTTTTATTACCAATATTTCTTGGTGGATTATCTGTAAAAATGATGACATTGGCCATTATAAGTCCTAGTAATAATAATTATTTACTCATTAAGTACACTTGTCGTCTGGTAGATGCCAGCCCATCTTGCACAAATTTAGTGGCTTTTTCTGGGCCATAGTTTAGCGGAAAATTGTAGCCGGCGGCTAATCTAGATCGGGTCTCTGGCTCGTTTATGGCGGCAGTTACTGCACGATTAATTTTTTTTACGGTCTCTGGTAAAGTACCAGCCGGAACTGCTAATCCGTACCACGATGGAATATTTAACATTGGATATCCTAACTCTCCCCACGTAGGAGTATTAGGAAAATCTGGTAATCTTTTCTCCCATGTAACGGCAAGTACTTTGAGCTGGCCTGATTTAATATGCGGCAGTACTGTGCCTATTTGAATAATTGCTCCGTTGACTCGATTGGTTAATAAATCAGGAACTACATGGGTACTACTTTGATAACCTATCCATTCATAGTTAAATTTTAATGTTTTTGCTAAACTCTGCAAGTCAAGATCGTTTGTACTTTTTATAATACCTCCAAAATTAAATTTATTTGGATTTTCTTTAAGTACGCGAACAAACTCTTGAAAATTGTTAGCCGGAAAATCACGATGCACTACTAATCCTCTAGGAGTTGCGGCCATAATATTAACATGATCAAAACTTTTCATAGGATCGTACTTTATATCTTCTGTTAATACAGGTAAAGTTCCAAACGTGGTAGCGTTAGTTACTATCCAAGTCTTACCGTCGGGCGTAGCGCCAGTTGCTTCGGTTACTGGAATCATACCGCTGGCACCTAGTTTGTTTAAGACCACAGGAGTTGTTCTTAATTCTTTTTGTACAGAGTTAGATGCTGCCACAGCCCGAACAATAATATCCATTGGGGTTCCTGGCCCGGATGTAACAATTATTTTAATGTTATCGTTTGCTTGTATGCTAACAGCAGTTAATAATAATACAGTACTAATTAAAAATTTACCTAACATCTTGATTCCTTTTAAAGTTTTTCTAAACTACACATTGAGCCCATGTAAAATCGGTCCGTAATAATACCGACCATTTTTTGTTTCCAATGATCTTCTAACACTCCAGGTTCCAGCATCATCCGATGACCGCGTATATAATTTAATACAGCAGTGTTACCTGCAACCAGTCCTTGATTAAAAGTTTCGCTTCCACGGCCAACCATATAACTGTTTTTTATGTTTGTTGGATCTATATAAATTTTAGTTTCCCAGTTGCTGATTTTTTCGCCTCGACTATTGGAGAGATCTCCAATCCGTCCGCAAGCCCATGCAAAATCATAATAATCAACTTTGTTAGGATTGTACAAGTCTTGTGTAACAAAGTCGTCAGTGAGTGTATGGCCACTATTTTCTAACCAAGTTTTAAGCATCCAACATTGCTTAATATGTAACTCAGGCAGATCAGGCGTAATGTAAAACATTTCTACATCATTCGGAGGGAACACGTGAGTAAACAACAAATCCACGCATGCACTGTACCAATGTCCGTTTTCTAATATAAGACGAGGTTTTTCTAATCCCATAATGATTATTGGATCTTTAAACTCTTCTCTTATTTTTGAAAACATACGCTCTTCGATAATATCCCACCCAAAGTTGTATGTGTTAACGCGATCTGTAATAAAGTACGGATTGGTGTACATACTATCTATTTGATCATCGTTTTCAACGGATATAAATTTAGTGGTAGGATCTGGATGATTTTCTTTAACCCAGTCGGCTGTGTGATTGGCATACTTCCAATCTTTTCTTCTCTTTGTGGCCAGTCCGTGAATGTGTACGTTATTACGACAGAAAGTTTGATAGATGGTATAACTATCAGTTCCACCACTGAACAATAGTACCAGCGGCCGCCCTGTGGCCTCTAATTGTTTAACTCTTAGGTCCATTAACGATTCCCAGCTTAACTCGGGATTCTTAGTCCAACATTGCTTAGAAAAAACATCATTCCAGAGGTCAAACTTTACGTCACGAGTGTTATGTTTACTGGCAAATTGTAGAGCTTGCCATCGATTAAAAAATCGATGTTGATTGTTTACTACATAGGCCGGGCACAATGTATTATTCACACAAATTCTCAGTATTGGGTTGGAGCTAACATCCGACAAGATGTTTACGGACGGCGTTCTGTATTAATAATACAGTAAAGACATCACTATGTCAAGCGTCTTAGAGAACCGACGTCGGAAGAACCCGGCGTTGCTTGTGTTATTTATTAACAAGTAATTGGGAACGTAGATATTTGGTCTTGTCTAGTTCGTAAAGCTAACATATATCGATACTCTGTGCTGTTATTGGCCGCGGCATGAGTAAATATATCACTGTTAATGATCATATTTCCTGATGTGGTGTCGATTGTACCGGCATCGGCTATTTTAAGATAACTATCAACCGGTTGATATATTGGAATATACAATTGCGTACATCCACGCCAATGAATATATTCTGGGTCGACAACGGCCATGTCATCCACATGGGGATAAACGATAGCACCTGGTGGCATTATACCAATGAATACATACCAAAAAGGCATATTTAAACTGTTGATTAATTTATTACAGGCCGGAAAACGATCAAGATGATCTACTGCTGCTAACCCAGGACTTTCTTTTCGATATAACAGTAACGATTGCCATTGTTGATTATCAGCGTACCCGAACTCCTCGGCATTTGCTTTTTTTTGCCCAGGAACTTTTGCTAGTAAATTGACTAGAGGTTGGTTATTTTTTAATTCCTGATAGGATTGATTAATTAGACTCTGATCAACTGGTTCTGTATATGTTATATACGGGATTTGATCATAGGTAAAGTTTTTTTTATTAACTACTGTAAAATTAAAATTATACTCAAAAAAATCTTTCATGATCTGTGGGGAATTGCGGTCGAGGTCAATCGATTTGGGATACCAAATCCAATAGTCTTTATAAAGATCATTTCCAATCACCCCGTTGGGGAATTTCTGCTCAACAACCGATATCCAATTACTTACAGGATACCCAAACGGTAAATTCCAACGTTGTCCTGCTTCCCAAAGCTCATTACACGGTTGTACTCGTTCATTGTTTGTGGTTGTCATCCAAGCAAGATAAAATAATTTTCGGAGGTTGCAATTTCCTACTATTGCTTGGGTAATGCCAAATCTTTTAGTAGTTAAATTTTCAATTGTTAACTGATGTATTCCAAAATTTAATGTAGTATCAATTAAAATAGATGAATCGGTAAACTTAGCAGAAACTGTCTTTTGATTAATTATAATGTTAACTTCGTGCGACTCTACCGGAACCGATGTGTATAATATTACTGACATTTTAATAAAATTATCTCCCACGGCCAGCACTACGAGTTGGCGGTTTTTTCGCTGGTCCAGCTAAAGGTTTTACTTTAGCTTTCTTTTCTGTTGCGGCAGTAGTATCACTACCATCAACGTGAGTACGGCCTTGTTTCTTTGCCAATGCTCGTGCTAATGTGTCTGAAAGTTTTGACATTTTTTCTTCCTCTTGTTTTGCATAAATGCGATCTACTAAGCCTAGTAATTCTGCTTTAGTAAGTGTTTTGCCCCAACCTGTGTCTTTGGCTATAGGAGCCATTGGGCGACTAACGGGTTTGCCTGGGTCTATATTTTTCTTTGGTGTGGGGGTTTTAACAGCTTTAATTGCCGCTTGAACCTCTGCCCTAGTGAAGTTACCTTCAGTTGGTGCATCTTGTATTTTTACTTTTTTTGAAAGTGTTTTATTACTTGCCATGATGTTTCCTTGTGTTATATTTTACTTATTTGGTAGTACATTAATGGGATAAATTATTGGAGGAAGACCGGAGACTCGAACTCCGAAACCGCTCACGCAGCCGACAGATTAGTAATCTGTTCCAATACCATTATGGGAGTCTTCCGTTAATTTTATTTATTCAAAATTTGATTTTGCTTAAAGGCTTTAAGAGCGGCATGAGTACGTGTTTTACTTTCCATCATTTGTCGACTGATGTGAGCCCGTTTCTCACTCTTGGTCCATTGTCCTGCTAGTGTACGACTTAATTCGCTTGCTGTTTGTTGTGGCTTTGCCATGATATTTTTCCTTATGCGTGTTGTATTTCGATATAGTACATAGCAGTTTCTTTGACATTAGGTCTACGAAAACTGTTAGTAATTTTTAAACCATTTGATTCAATCATATCCGTTAACTCATCTACCGTTGCACCATGAATGTGTTCTTGTAATAAAATTATTCCATCTACTGTTAGATATGATTTAATATTATTAAAAAAGTTTCTATGAGCAGTCCAATTAATATCTTTGGAAATTCTAATACCCGTGTAGTCATTCATAGTAATATCATTGAAGTGCGGCGGATTGGCTACTATTAAATCAAATTGTTCATGCTTGGGGATAAGCCCTACATCCTTGCAAAGATAGGTAGTTACTAAGTCACAGCAAGCATTGGGTTCGTAGTCAATGGTAATCTCTGCGGCAGTTATTGACGGATCGTATAAATCTGATAAACACAATGTTTTACATAATCCATGTGATAGCAAAGAGAATCCAATAAACCCTGGCCCCGAACACCACTCGTAGGTTCGGTCAAATACTCTATCTGGGTAACAATCTTTTATAACTGGCAGGTAATCTTGCCCAAATGTGGTGCCACCACCATCCAACTCAATTTGATAAAATACTTCAATTCTATGCTCACCACCGGTAATAAATCGTAGATAGTTATCGCGGTCTCTGGCTAGAGCATAGATATCATACATGTTATTTTACCTTGGCCAAATAATCTACTAAACTTACCTGTCCATCTTGAATTTCTTTAAGAGCGTCAATACAAGTGATATACTTATTATCCTCGCGGTGTTGGCGTTTGAGCTCACGAAGCCGTTGTGCGCCGATCAGCACCATGTCATAACGTCCACCACCAGCTTCGCGCACACACTGTTCCATGTCAATTTCTGGGCCACGACTTGCAATTCTTGGTTTCATGATATCTCCTGTTTTAAAAGTATATTATACAGTAGTATGTTAAATTTGTCAATACCATTGGATATTGTTAAATTGAGCTATAGCCCGGTCACGATACCAATCGTATAATACGTTTTGAGCAATGTTAATATTTTGTTCAAATCTGTGTTGATTGGCCACCCATAATTGTTTAACATACGCAGAGTCTACCAGTAACCTGCGATTGTTTTCTATAGCTGCAAAAATGCGATCATATGGATTGGCAATTGAGTTATAACTGTGATCTACAATATCATCAAACATATCAAATCCTATGTTTTGAAGATGGTCAACTATACCAATACCACTCAAAATAATAGGAAAATTACATCCATAGATACTGTTTAGTGACTTTTCGGTTACCAAGTATGATGGTGCCGCAAAACTAGATTCGGAGATAATTTCAACAAAACTATTTCGATATAACGGCGTTAACCTGTGTATAAAATTATCTACATTGTTATTAGGAGTTGGATAAATGTTCTCATACTCGATAATCTGTAATTCTTTGTTGTTGTAAAATTTTTTGTATCCATCAAGTATATGTTGTCTGCCTATGTTATGGCGCTCGTCAAATTGCCAGGATATTTTATCTAGTATGCAAGACGGTAAATCAAATCGACTTTGTCCTAAATAGGTAATATATCCATGATCATTGTAATTATTTCCAAATAGATAACTTAGTAATACTAACCGGTGTGCCCGTGGATGTCTGTTTAAACTAATAAATGTTTTTTCAGAATTAAAATTTTTATCAAACACTGGAGTTATTGTTGGATACAAATCGGCCTGATTAGTAACGTCGCCACCCCACTCAACAAGTTGTATGTTTGTAACTTCTAAGAGTGCAAGCTCAGCGGATAAGTTTTCTACGCTAGTAAAGATAATAAAATTTTTATCTAAGTTGCGGCAAGCCAAATCGGCCAATAACTCGGCACCGGCAGTTACAGTTTCGGTCCAATGATCAAATTCTAACCATAAATCAAGTAAATCTTTAATTCCTATTATAACAGTGGATTTAGAAAATACAGTTTCCGCAATAAACTTTTTAAATTCGTCAAGTTGCCCGGACCAAATATAATATGCTTCAAAATCAACTGGCACAGTAGATAATAAATTTTGAAATAACTCGTAGGTAAAATTGTCGTTGGGCGCACGGGTAATGGTAGTTACCATTTTGGTCCTCGTTCTTTAACCCATCCGTTGTACAATATTCTAGCAGAATTAATGTCAGCGGTCAATTGCATTGTTTGAGAAATTTTTAAATATTCATCAATGAATGTGTTGGCAGAATCTAACATAGTTGTAAGGTTAATCGGAGTCATTGAATATTTTGTTTTAATTTGATTAAACAAATTGAGCTCAGACTGATAATCAGGTCGATATTTAAAGTTCAAACTAGCTTGTTGTTTTAATACCCAAGGTTTGTATTTTTTGTCAAGATCAACATAATAGTAGTCAAAATTGGTCTGAACAATATTGTCTTCCATTAGTCCAAATTCATGCGGATGTATAGAATAGACCACATGTGAAAATGGCACAGGATATAATTGATTAAAATATTCAAATAGAGTTTGCTGATAAAAATCTGGCCAGTCACGATGAAAATCCTGCCAAGTGTTAAATTTTTTAAACACCTGATCAAATGCATAATGATCAACACGGCTGTCAATCACCGGTGGCGCACCAGTGTTAATCACTGCGTCTTTTAATACGTCAATCGGTACCTGTGGCACTGTTTCTGGACTCAAACTAAACAACCTGGTTAGGAAATTGCCAGCATGTCCGGGCATGTACAGAATGAATATGGATTTCACAATGTGTTATTTATAGGGCATAATATGGGTATATAAATATTGCTATGAAAGATGTGACTATACTGTATCAAGGCGGCAGCGGTGGTTTTGCACTGTATTACTATTTCTTGCTGTCTGGTCAATACCAATACAGTATTGAAACAGTTCAGCACATGATTGCGCAACAATTTCCTGCAGAATTATCTACCAATCCAACAAACTGGAAAGCCAAAGAATTTTGGCCCAACAACACCGAACTCAAAAAATCTGACAAACCACAAGTGCTTTTAATTTGTAATCCATTGTTTAACAACGATATGTATGATACTAACCAAGAAGTTAGCAACAACACCTATAAGATATTGTTGTACGCTGACATACATCTGCAACTCCGTATGTCATACGAAAAACAAGCATATTGGTTTACCAAAATTAGTAGAACAAAGTTTAATGCTCCGGTGAACAATAAAACTTATATAAAACAAATCATCAACAGTAGCATTTCATACAACAACTATACAGTTGATCCAGATGTTCCTAAAATTATAGAACAATTTTCTCCCAATCACTGTGTAAATTTAAAAGAATTTATAAAAACAAAAATCATGCCAGAATTTGATTTGCCAAATTCCAACCAATTGACGTTTTTAGATCAGTGGCTATCAATTCAGCCTGCCAAGTCAAAATTTTTACTAAACAATTAAATGAAAAATACAATTGAACAATCGCTAGGAACAACTAGACACAAAAATTTATATTTTAAAGGTGATCTTCCACCAGCATGGGAATTTGAAAGTTATCATATCAAACTAAAAAATCACATCAACCAACATATCAATCTCAACGGCAACACATACACAATTAATAATTTAGGCTACAACAGCACATTTGATTATGATCAACAGTTGCTTGAGCAAGACAATATATTGTGTTTAGGAGACAGCAACACCTTTGGACTACTGTTAAAAAAAGAGTTGACCTGGGTCAACCATTTGACCAACTTGGTGCCTGCCGTTGGTGTGTTAAATTTAGGACTGCCCGGGGCAGGTGCCGATACAGTGACCAGAATTGGTGTCAACACTATCATGGCTCTCAGAGAGCGGGTTCGTGCAGTCTTTGTCATTTGGCCACCATATCTACGTAGAGAATTTGCATCAATCAAATTTCAAAGCATGGTTTATAAAACTCCAAACAACGACGAAATTGTTCCGTATTCCGAATACTGGGATTTGATTGACTGGAAATCAAACAGTTATAATTTCCATAAAAATAAAATTTTACTGTCGTCTGTGTGCCAGGCCAATAATATAATTTACGCAGATTTAGAAATCAACTACGACGATCCTTTTATAAAACAAGACATGGTCAAATCCTATGGACAAGAAGAATACACCACCATTGGGTTTGATACCCACCGCGCAACCGCGGATTATTTTTATAAGAAATTAAACGGCAATATTTAATTTATACCACTTTGACTCTATATCAACAACCGAATAGTAGTTGGTCTCAGACCGAAACAGTTTACCCATTACAGAGTCTGATTTTAACATACGCAGGCCATTGATATAGTTTTTTGCGTATGCAGAATTGCTATTAAATCCTTCGGTCAATATGTCTGCGCTACGACCAATATATTGTATTCCAGAGTCAGAAATGACCAATCCGTTGTGACGATTTAACACTTTTTGATCTCGACTATTGGCCAAATCCCCTATTCTACCGCAACCGCGAATACTGTAATCCAAGTAATCAAACCGATGAACATCGTGGATGTTGTTATAAAACTCAAGTGAGTTGTTTTCTTTTTTGGCTAGATCAACAATATAATTGGCCAACATATAACTTTGTTTAATATGTAATTCCGGTAACCTGGGAGATAGATAAAAAAATTCATTGCGTGGATCAAAGTATCCGTTCCATGTTGTGTCTGATTGATAGGAATAAAATTGATTATTGACAATTTTAATTCTTGGTTTTTCTACGCCCAACACAAAAATAAAATCTGTATCCATGCCTTTGTTAAAACTTGGAAGTTCTTCGAGTCCAGCAAATCCGCTCGCAACAGAAAAATGTACTCTCAGTTGCATGTCGGCAAATACCCACTCAGGGGTATCATATATGCTGTCTAGATAGTCAACTGTTTCTTCTGAATACAAGACTTGAAACCCATATTTTATTCTTTCAGCTTCTATAAAAGGCAATACGTCTTGATACAGGTGTTGTTCTGCAGGATCTTTTTTAAATTTAACATACAGTGCATCTATGTTGATATTGTTGCGTCTAAACACATGATAGATTGTCAATGAGTCTGTGCCGCCACTGAAACTCAGTATAATTGGTTTGTTCATTGATGCTATTTGCTGGGCCCGAATATCCATCAAGTGGTCCCATGTTTCTGCAGGCTCTGTGCTCCAATCAGCAGAATCAAATTCAGTCTCGAACAGATTAAATTTTATAGGAATATTTGTGCGCGACGATTCCAGTTGGGCAAGAAATTTATTTCCAAACCATTCGGTTCCAACTTGATATATGTCAGTGGTCATTGGGTAATTTAGGTTAATTGTTTTTACCCATAAATAAAACAAATGACTGACTCAATCAAAGACAATCAAGTGGTTCTATTTGGGGAATCGGCGCCAGGTCAAAGTAGGCCGTACAGTATTTATGTACTGGCATCTTTCCTTAGAAGAAATAATATCAAGACTCAGGCAATATGGGGATGGAACCATATTCCCTACAATGTGTTTGTTGAATTTTGTCAAAAATTTCTTAACGAACATGTCAAGGTAGTGGGCATTTCGTCAACTTTATTAAGTAACTCAAAAAATAAAAAAAACGATGAGCCGTATAGTTTTTTTGGTTGCTCTACTGAACACACTCGTAAACGATTTTTACTAATTAAAAAACTGGCGCCCAATGCAAAAATTGTAGTAGGAGGCTCACAAGTGCTGTACGGAGCTATCAACAATCTTCCTGAATCTGAATTTATAGATTTATTTGTCAAAGGTCAAGGCGAACAAGCATTACTAGAATTGGTGCAGGCAGACAGTGCTAGAGTTAAAACAGAGTCGTTGACGCCGCCGGTGGCATCTGATTTGCTGTACCCGTTTACAGAATTTAATACAACACCAACTGTGTTTGATCCGTCTGATTGTATAATGCCAGGAGAAGGTCTTGCTGTTGAATTTGCCAGAGGCTGTATTTTTAATTGTAGTTTTTGCAGTTATGAGCTTAGAGGTAAAAGACCTGGCGAGTATATCAAAACTGCCAGTGCGCTAAGAGACGAGCTGTTACAAAATTACTATAATCACGGAACCACGCACTACTACACAACTGACGATTTAATTAACGACAGCGAGGAAAAAGTCAATATGCTGTTGGAAGTTAGTCAAAGTTTGCCATTCAAGTTGCAGTATATAGGATGCCTTAGATTAGATTTAATCAGACGTTTTCCTAATATGGCAAAGAATCTAATAGACTCAGGCATGATTGCATGTTTTTTTGGTATAGAAACAATCGACAATACCAGTGGAAAACGAGTTGGCAAGGGATTGGGTCTAGAACGAATCAATGAGGCTGTTGATATATGCAACGAAGCGTGGGATGGCAAAATGTACGGTGATGGTAGTTTTATTCTAGGATTGCCAAATCACAATGTTGAAACCAAAGATGAATTGTTAACCTGGCTAGGTACGCCTTGTGTAAAAAAATTAATTAAACGTATTACCACACATGCCTTGCATATTACTCCTAGACTAGGACTTAGTGATATAGATAAAAATCCAGAAAAGTTTGGATACTCAATCAATGAGGCTGCCATTGGGAACAACACGTTTTCAAGGTATGGCGGCGACACGAATTGGAAAACCGATGCGTATACGTTCCGTCAAGCAGTGCTTGATGCCGCGGAAGTTGAACAAAAATATTACAATTCTAAGAACTATAAACTGGCTATTGGCACATTTCGTTTACCGTACCTGTTAGCATTGAGCGATAAAAAACAAGAGATGTTAGATTTACTATTGAATGACAGCTCAACAACCTGGCCCATGTCGTGGGAGTGGGAGTCGTATGTCAACGGGCTAGATCAAAACTACAGAGAAAAATATATCAGTTTAATGAGATCACTCTAGGTACTTGGACATATTTCTATAACGATTTAATATGCCAGACTGTATTTTGTGCAACTGCTCAGGAGTACCACCCATACCATATCGATCTCCTGGTGCAACTCTTTCAATAAATTGTTTAAGTTTCAATCCTTGATTAACCACACGATTAATTTCTTTAATCACAGCAGGGTCTGTTCCAGCAGGTGCATATAACCCTCGCCATATGTGTACATTCAATTCAGGATATTTCCAGGCCAGACTGGGAATCTGTATTGAAGAGTCCACAGCCTTCATTTCTAGTAGACCTTCATCAGTGAATGCAGCCAATATTTTAAGCCGTCCGGTTTGATACAATTGGGCAGTAGTTGGTACAGAATCAATTGCAAAATCCAGATTACCGCCCAAGATGTCCACACGAGCAGGAGCAGATCCTTTGTAGTTGATAATAGTCGGGCGTGGCAGTCCATCTAACCGAGCCCATACTAAAAACGCATTGGCTTCTTGAATATTCCAAAATCCAAGATTAAATTTGTTTGGATTGCGACGAACATAAGTTCTAAATTCTTCATAGGAATTCACTGGCGAATTGACCGGTGCAATCAAAACAAAAGCATTTTGACCCATTGGAATAATAGGAGCAAAGCTATGCTCATTATATTCAATACCTTCAAGTCCATTTTTAAACACAAGGTTGGCATCCATGGTGCCGTCGCCGCCCATGAATAGTGTGTATCCGTCGGGCTTTGCTTTTGCGGCCTGGTTGGTTCCGATTATACTGCTGTTACCAGGTTTGTTAATTACAATATTTTTCCAACCATGTTCACTAAAAATATCGCCTATCAAACGAGCTGTTCTATCCGAACCTCCACCAGGTGCATACGGAACAATAATTTCTATAGTTTTTTTAGTTGGGTCCCAGTCAGTTGCCCAGGCATGGCCAACGCTGAATATCATTGATATAGTTATTAAAAGTATACAAATTTTTTTCATTTTTCTCTTCCATCAACAAGATATATATATCTACCTTATTGATGTGGTTGATTTTTATAGATAAGTATAGATATGATAGAACAGGACAACCTCAACAAATTTTATCGTCAAATGACCGAAACTTCAGAGCAGGCCGAGGCCAGGTTGGGACGATTCCAATATTCGGGTCTTGGGTTGATTGACAAAATTTTGCCCGACGAAACTGTAATCGATATCGGGTGCGGGCATAATATATTTAAAAAATATATTCCCAACTTGATTGGAATTGATCCAAATTATTCTGGTGCGGATCATAGAACAACACTTGAAGAATTTACCACGGACCAAAAATTTAATGTTGCGTTTTGTTTAGGAAGCATGCAATATGGCACATTGGATGATGTTAAAAATCAAGTTTCTAAAGTGACACAGTTGTTGACGCCAACGGCAAGAATATACTGGCGTAGTAAAATGGCCAATCCCTATGTGGCACCAAAAACTTATGATTTTACTATATTTCGATGGACAGTAGAATTACATCATGCCGTGGCTGAACAGTTTGGATTTACGGTAGCAGAATGTTCAGTCGACCAGCAGACCCCAGATCTTGACAACATCCGCTGGTTATATGCTGCTTGGGTCAGGTAAAAATTTATTAAAAGTAAACTGATTTTTAACAAAATACTCTAATTTTTTTTGTTTGTATTGATTAACAAATTCTGGTTTATTATTTTTGATAATGTTGGACAACTCGTCCACTGTAAAGTCGTGCAAAAAGTCAACAACATCTACGCTGATGCTGTGTTCTCTTAAAAAATTAGCCATCACGTGTGCTGACGAATTACGTCGAATTCCTTGACGGTATTCGTTGTATTGATTCCAGTTGTCGGAGAGTATGAGAACATGCATGGTCTAATATTTAGTTAGTAAAAGACCCGCAACTATTACATTGCAGGGCCGTTACCGTTCTTGAATCCAACTACGCCGCCTTCGGCAGTAATCCTCTTTAATACATCTTCGAAGAGAATCGGTGCAAAGTCTGGAGTCTGCTCCACACAAACGGAGTGGTACCTAACATCAATATCTCCATTTGGTAGTAGCACCCTATTGGAGTGGGTGTGTCCATGGATATTCGTACCAAACCTTCCAAGGCTTTCTGGGTGCAGAGGAATATGGCTTAGTATAAGTCCGTTCATAACGTGGTAGGCACGAAGTTCACGGAAGTACTTGCGATACTCGTCATCACGAAAAATGTCATGGTTACCTCGAATAAGAACTTTGTCACCATTAAGTCGAGCCATAGTAGCAAGAGCCCTGCGGTTAATAACCACATCTCCTAAGTGATAGACTTTGTCGTTGGGCCGCACACGATCGTTCCAGGCCTCAATCATGGCTTCATCCATTTCATCTGCTGAATCCCAAGGGCGAAGCGGAGTGCAACCATCGTTACGTGTGAAGCGGCATACACCGGCGTGACCAAAGTGCGTATCGCTGACTAAAAATACTGCTGGCATATTATGCTCCTTTCTTTAAGTTAATAAAACATTATACTATAAATCGGTTTATGTGTCAATCTGGTGGAAATGGTAGGATTCGAACCTACGGTAGGTTGCGTATGAAGCAACTGCTCTACCAACTAAGCTACATTTCCAAATTGGTCCGCCCATTTGTACTAGTTATAGTGTAGTACAGGATCTCGTTTCCTATAACACTTACTACATGATCTTAATAACTGTCTTTGTAAAATGCTGGGCTAAGTTTCCTTGCTTCAATCATTTCAACAGCACGATCAATCTTATTCTGAAACAGTCTTGTTTTCATAGCTTCTGTTAGAGTTAAATTACTAACCTCATAAGCCTGTTTTACAATACGATCATTTAATTTTGTATAATCTGTCATAATATCCTTTCCTTAAAATAAAAAACCCCGGAGTGTTTAGTTCCAGGGTTGTGTGATTAAACTCAAATACTGTTACTGTCTAATCATCCCAACCCTCTAAATCCATACTATTAATATCTGTGCCGCGAATACCAAAGGATGTTGCCTCAATATGGAGCCAATTGGCTGGCACGGGCTGTTTCCCTGATATCGCTACACAATAAGAATGAGTGTTTAAATGTTTCATAATAGTATTATATAGGTTTATTTATACTTTGTCAACCCCTATATTTGCTTTTTTGTAAAATATTTCTAATTTAATAAGTAATTATAGCAGATCATATTTAAGTGGTCAACTGATAAATGTCCACAATATTTTGATGGTCGATAAATGGTTTGCTGGCAATTCCTAATTCTGGTTGGAAATCTTTAATTTTTTCAACAACTTCATCATAGTTTATGATTAATTGTTTTTTATTGGGGTAGATACGATCGTACACAGGATTGGTCAATCCAGCAACCATAGTTTCATATACAACCACGCAATCGTTTTGATCAAGAGTCCCGGAGTAGTACTGCGCCCACCTTAGAAAACGTTGACATAAAGATTGGGCTTCTTCTAGGCTACCTATAAAGGGGTCTGTTATACCTATATTTTCTGCGGCAAATTTATGGTAGCGGGTTGAATGGTTGGCTATTAGACAAGATAATATAGTTTCAACTGGATCGACTCTTAGATTAAACACCCTGGTATACTCCTGAGTTTGTTGTTTGTTTAATAATGTATGACTGTGTATAACAGGATCGACCAATGGATCGTTAATATTTTTCAAATATATCGGAAGAGCATTTATTTTTTGTCCAATATTATGAGCCAGTAAGACTGACCCGGATCGTCCAAAACTTAGTATGATATATTTCATGATAAAATACTTATATAAATATTAATCCATGCTTAAACTTCACGATATAGAACAAATCCAAATTGAATTAACCACCCGTTGTAATGCTCGTTGTCCGATGTGTATGCGCAACTATCGAGGAATGGATTACAATAGCGGATATCCCGAAACGGAACTTAGGTTGGCAGATATTAAACATATACTACCCCCTGAATTTTTAAAACAAATTAAGCGAGTAGTGTTTAATGGCAATCTTGGCGATTTTGGTCTTGCTAAAGATGGACTAGAGATAGTCGAGTACCTAGTTAAAAATAACATTCAACGTATTCATATTAGTACTAACGGTAGTATGCGAACACCCGAGTGGTGGTCCCGATTAGCACTACCTGGGGTACAAATTGGGTGGGGTATAGACGGCCTCTCGGATACTCATAACTTATATAGACAAGACACTAATTGGGATACAATAATTAAAAATGCCACAGCATTTATACAAGCTGGCGGCCGAGCTATTTGGAGATTTATTCCATTTGATCATAACCGCCATCAACTGGCTCAGTGTGAGGAATTAGCAACAGCACTAGGATTTTTTAAGTTTGATAATATCGATGGCGGACGAGATCGTGGTCCGGCATATAACAGAGATGGCAGCTTTAGTCATTGGATCGGCAACCGCAGCCTTACTGAACCTGCAGATCCGCCACCTATAGGTGCCATGCTTGAAAGTCATATAACTTGGTTTAATTCAAAAACTATTAAACATATAAAAGACACAGAAACCCTCACAATAGGATGTAACCATAAAAGACAACGAGAATTATATCTTGCCGCCGACGGCACAGTGTATCCATGTTGTTATCTTGGATTTTATCCTGGCTCGATGCATCAACCTGGTAATGAACAGTTAGTTAACGTAGTAAAAGAAAATAATGCCCTTGAATACAGTCTCGAGCATTGTATTGCATGGTTTGATTCTGTAGAGGAATCTTGGGCGAAGAAATCAATAGCCGACGGTAGAATTTATACCTGTGTTGACACCTGCGGTAACTGGACTATGGCAAAGAACCCACAAACACTTTAACTTAGGTCAAATCCATTCTTCATATATGCTAAGTGCCAGTTGGCAATTAGTTCTTGGCTGGCATGGTTGCCATGATAACCTGGATCGTTCTTAGGATCGCACGGGTGTGTACCTGTTGCAACTTGCGGGGTTCGCATTGGGTCTAATTGTAGATAGTGATCGGGTATTAAGCTAGGAAAAGCGTCGCGCCATTGAGATTGATTAGCTGGATCAAACGGCCAAAGTAAGTTTGGCAAAAACAAAAATTTAATACCATCTAGGTACATTGATAGCACCCCTTCACGAATAATCCATTCGTCCTGCTGTTTCTTCCAGTTCGCGTCATAAATGGCATCAACATATAATTTAAGTGCATTTTTTGTATGAGAGTCAACTGCGCCACTACGATACGGATGTTCTTTGGAATCGATTAAACTAAAAATAGTTTCACATATCATATTGTAATGGTTGGTTTTGTAATTAACATTATCAATACCATCGGCACGATTGTATCCATTTTTTAATGTACAATCTTGTAGATGTTGTTGTAGTTTAGGATCCCAGCCACCAGCCGAAATACTCCAATCATATGGTGCAGCTCGAGCAGGGATCTCCATACGATCCCAAAAGGTTGCACTCACCACAGCAAAGTCGGGACGTTGTCTACGGATCTCTTCAATTTGAATTCTAATACCGCCATTACTACACCCTTGTCGCGCCAGGCTAGTTAGATTCCAGCCCAATCGGTCAGCCATTATTTCGCCCCAGCTAGTTCCCGGCAGTTTTTGACTTGGAGCACTAAAACTACAACCGGCTACCATTAATCGTTTTGTCATAATATTTTTCTTACTCTTTCTGAAACACAATATTCATTTGCATGCAGTTGTTGATGAAAACCAGAAACAATATCTTTATGCAACGGAAATTCATCTAGGCTATAAACACCCGGCTCTATAGTATATTTAATATTGCCTTTACCAATGCCAGCAAAAGTTACTATGTAGGCATGATTTGATGCTACTACATCATGTATAAACTTATGATGTACATGCCCATAATCTCCACGGTGATCGTGGGTAAGTATTAAATCTTGAGTGCCGATTGCTTCTTTAATCGCATCAGCGGCAACAACAGGATCAAACCCTAATTCTCCATTTTTTACAAAGTTCCAGCTATCAGTAAACTCTAAAAATTTAGTAGTGATCCCTCGTCGACACCAAAAGTTAGCAAACTCTCGACCTCGGGGGTCATTGACGATGTGCGTAAGATAACACACGGTCCACTCGAGCTCTGGATAATGATGCATAAAACTGTAGGCAAAGATAACACAATCATCGGGATGTGCTACCATGACCATTGCCTTCATTTTAGATCGCCTGCTGTTTTTATGTGTCGGCTCGTTAATAACTTTCTATAAGTATCTTTTTGTTCTTCTGTCATGACTGTCCATGCACGACGATGTATACTAACCGTAAGGGTGTTGTCCAGGGCCATGTCGTTTAATTTATTAGGAATAATTCCAGTTTGACTATGGCATAAATTAACCACTTGGTATGGATAGGATTGACTATACATATCATCCAGGGTGCCATATAGATATTTACAGTACCCTACATATAAAATATATTCAGTGACCATTCCTTGGTCTTGGAACCATTTAGGAAATGATTCTTTTGTGCGATTTTCTATTTCTACAATCATATTACGTATAAGTTCGTTTTTAAAAATAAACGGAACGCCACTCGATCCGCCATTGCGATCAACAGTTACGTTAAATAATTCACCAACAATACGAGCACTTGTGAGAAATACTTCTTGTATTGGATATGATCCTCCGGCTTGTTTGCCGTTTGGAAATAATAACTCTATTGTTGTTGATTTTACAAAAATAGTTTTGGCATCTAGAATCATTGAATATTGATTAGTGCTCAATGAGCTAGCCAGTACTTTTAATACTTGTTGACTGACCCATCCGTTGTCTACAAAGTTACAATCAAAATAACTACGTGGAATTATGCGTATACGATCATACAAACTACCCCACCAACTTGGATCAATTTGATCAACAATACTATCATCATCATTTACAATAACAAAGATCGTTTGAAGGCCTATATCCTGACAGTACAGATCAATGCTTTCTGCTTGCACTCGTAATATAGGAAGTTCGTCTCGGAATACTACAGTGACTATATCTAACATGAATTACTTACCATGAAAAAAGGCCCCGAAGGACCTTTAGGGTGAGTCTAATCAATTATTGATTAAAATGTGTGACGAACACCCATTGCGTACTGGTTAGCACCAGCGGCGCCATTGCTTGTTGATGATGTTTGGGTTGAACCAAAAATACCATACAAGTTTGTACGCTTGCTCAAGTAGTAGTTTGCACCAGCTTGGTAGCCAGTGAAGTTAGCGGTTGGTTGGCCAACACCAAATGCTGTGTAACGACCATTACCTACACTTGCCCAACCCTCAACTACCGGAGTGATGTAAGCACGAACGCCAATCTGTTGAGCTTGACGTTTAGCAAACTGATTGGAGTTAAGTACAGAAGTTGCGTTACGATTGACCCAAGAAGCATAGGCCTTCAAGATACCAAAGTCATAAGTTGTACCTATATACGTTTGGCCATCAACTACGTTTGTACCGTTGTTGTTTGTCATTGCTGTAGCAACTGGTGTTGCTGTAGAAGAACTTGTAGTTTCATTGCGGAAATTTTGATATGCCGCAACTGCATACAATTTGTTCCATGTATAGTCAGCTGTTAAACCGTAACCATTGATGTTTGTAGTACCACCAGTGTTAGGACCAGTTTGCGTTGTATCTTGATTCTTTGCGGCATACATTGCACCAATGCGAGCACCTTTAAAGGAGTCGGATTGAACAGTTAACGCATTGCTTGAACGCACAGTAAATGCGGTTGTAGTTACATCACTTCCATTTGCTGGATAGATAACACTACCAACTGCGTTGTTCAGTTGGCCTGGATCAGTAGCGGCTACAGCGTTAAACACTGGAGTGTACTGTGTACCAACTGCCGCTCGCCCAAAGCCGTTTTTCTTCAAACCTACAAATGTCTGACGATTTACTAACCCACCATTGGTATTACCAGACAATGTCGCATCCTGTGGATACAATTGAAATTCAGCTGTAAAGATTGCAGCAGTACCACCACCTAGATCTTCATTACCTTTAAATCCTAAACGACTTGTTTGTTCTGCTGATTGGTCAAACTTGTTAGTTTGTGTTTTGGTTGTAGTACTAGGGGTGCTCGCACGAGTACTAATACCACTGTACCCAACGTCCAAAATACCGTATACAGTTACACTAGATTGTGCTTGAACAGCACCCATGCTAGATGCTGCGAATAATGCTAATAATAGCTTTTTCATTGTTTTAATTCCTTTTAAAAGTTTTACATCAAATAATACTTAGTGACTTAATTGTAGATGTATAACATTTTAACACATCAATACCCAAGAATCAATGGATTCGGCAAGATAAATACAGATATTATGGAAATCACACAAGAACAGCTGGCACAATTAATACCCGGTAACAATAATGTTAACGACTGGTGTGCTGCCTTGAATAAATTTCTGCCTGGCGCTGACATTAACACACCACAGAGAATTGCCCAATTTATAGCCCAAACTGCCCACGAATCCAGTGGTTACAAAGACCTTAGAGAAAATTTAAATTATTCTGCTCAAGGACTAGCAAACACTTGGCCAAATCGGTATGCCATACTAGGCACAGATCATAAACCAGTTAAACCATACGCACCAAATGCTCTAGCTACTTCGATACACCGTAATCCAGAAGCCATTGCCAATAACACTTATGCCAATCGCATGGGCAACGGTGATGTTGCAAGCGGCGATGGCTGGCGCTTTTGCGGTAAGGGACTTATCCAACTCACCGGCCGTGATAACTGTACTAAGTTTGCCAACAGCATCAATCTGCCAGTGGATGATGTAAGTGCGTATCTAACAACGTATGACGGTGCTGTACAAAGCGCCTGTTGGTTCTGGACCACTAATCATTTAAACACACCCAGTGATGTTGGCGATACTGCCCGTGTAACAAAAATCATCAACGGTGGAAATAACGGTATTGACGATCGTCGTGCTCGTTATAATCTTGCACTATCGGTACTAGGAGCATAAATGTTTATTTTAAATTGGCTTCCTGATTTCGTTTTCCACCTAATGTTGTTGGTAGGCTTGCTGGCCATCGGTGCTAGTTTTGTACTATCCTTTATTCCATTTGTATCACAATACAAACTACCAATTCAAGTTGCTGGCATTCTGTTAACTGTGGTTGCTGTGTGGTACGAAGGTGGTATTGCCAAAGATGCCGAGTACAAGGCACGCATTGCTGAAATGCAATTAAAAGTTGCTAAGGCAGAAACAGCGTCGGCAGAAGCCAATACAAAATTAGCTGAGCAGATTCTACGAGAGCAGGCTCGCATCAAAGATATTACCGAAACTAATAAAAAGCGTTTGAAAGAATTAGCGGATCAATTGAACAAGCAATGCACGGTTAATAATAGTGTAATCACGGTTTTAAATGATGCGGCCAAAAATCGTAAGGAAGTTAAAAAATGAAAAAACTTCTAATCATAAGTTTGATTGCCGTGTTGGCCGGATGCGTGACTGTTCCTGTAACACAAAATTTCCCCAAGGCCAGTGACACACTACAAGTTCCGCCACCTGCACTAAAAGAAATCCCTGCAGATTCGACGGCCAGTCAAGTGTTTGATATTGTAATCGAAAACTATGGTACATACAATGAAGTTGCTAATCAACTATCTGGGTGGCAACAATGGTACGTTGAGCAAAAGAAAATATTTGACGGAGTGAAATAATGTTGTCTCATTGGTTTGATAATAAAGTAACCGCAGATGAAATAATGTATGCTATTCTAGCAGTGGTGATCACCACTGCTATCTATGCCTTATATAAATTAAATAATGACAAAAAGAATACTATCAGTATTATTGATTTGGTTGCGGTCAACGGTAGATTAAATGAACGCAAACTTAGCAGATTTGGTGCCTGGGTAGTTAGTACTTGGGGATTTGTTTACTTGATTATGAACAGCCAATTAACCGAATATTATTTCATTGGATACATGGGTGCTTGGGTAGCAAATGCATTAATTGGCAAAGCGATTAAAGATCCAAACGGTGAAGAGAACCCGACTGTAAAAACAGATTGAGATCAAAAAAAAATACACGCCGACAACCCTATTAGAAGATATACCTTGCGTGTAAATCAAGGTAATGATACATATAGTTGTTGCTGGCGTTTATGTCCGACCCTGCCGCTACACCCACAGTCCAATTACCACTGATGTCAAAAGAATAGGGACCGAAGTCCCTATCTACTATTTTCTGTTTCTAATCATAGTTGATCAAAGCAGTGATTAAACTGCTAAAGTAGCTTTCACTGTACGAGCAGAGAACTTTACGTTCTTGCCTGAAACAGTTACTTCGCCTGTAGATGTTTTTGCATTTACAATATTTGCTTGATTTATACGGTCATCGCCTACCGATTCCTAATTATTCTTACTTCCTACACAATCGAAAGGATTATACACCCCCATCAAAAGCATACTGTTTTCACCCTCTTAACTTCACGCTGGGTAACGCATCACAGTATGCTTGTGGTGGAGGTGGCGGGCACCACTCCGCGTCTTGCATAGCTTTCAGTCTAACTTCAGACAGAATTCTTATATAACATACTTATCTCACGAAGCTCGTCTTTATATTTTAAGCGTCGTTCTTTACTATTTACACCTTCGTCCAAATTTACTAATTTACCGCCCGAAGCTATTAGTCCGAACATATCGATTAATTTAGATTCTAATATTAATGCTTCCATCTCAGTAAGTCCAGATTTTAATATTTTAACAGATACTTCCTGCCCGAACTGCTGAAGTTTTTGTCTTACTTTACGATGCGTCTCGTTGCGGTTTAAATCGTAAGCTCTATCGCCAACACCCTTGCCTACATAGAACGGAATTAACTCCATTCCTAATGTCGCCGCAAAAGTACTGATACCGTTTTTGCCTATAGCAATCTTTTTAGAAGGTTCCGAATGTGTATAGACATAATAAATCGGGTTTGGATCTAAATCTAAATGACGATACAAGTCGCTGATATCGGTATTGTATATCTTTCGACAAGCTTCAAATACAGAACGGACTCTTTGCTTTTTAGAGCCGTGTGTTAATATTCGAAGTTCGCCTATATTACTTTTAAGTTGATTAATTAGCTTTTGGCAATCTTCTACAGAATCTAAATCGACCTCAAAATTCTTTACTCTCATACTACTATTGTAGCAGAAAACGAATTAAAAGTCAACCTAAATGGTCCGCAGGATTTAACCCCTGCGTCCACGTTACAACAATTCTTTACTGCGGAACAATGTTTGATGCTTGCTTGCCTTTTGGGCCTTGCACGATATCAAAAATTACCGCTTGATTCTCTTTAAGTGTTTTAAATCCACTTCCACCGATTGCTGAGAAATGTGCGAACAAATCTTCACCACCGCCATCGGGGGTAATAAAACCAAAACCTTTTGCGTCGTTAAACCATTTTACTTTACCAAATGCCATTTTACTATACTTCCTTTTAAAAAAATTATTATACTACTGATCATTATCAAGCCAATCTTTTAACTCAATTAACAGATATATTCCAACAGAACCGAGAATAAAAATAGCCAACCATATCATGATTATTAATTATAACCCTTGACAGCTTTGCCGTCAACCTTTGGATTACCTTTTGCATGAGCATCGAGTAATTTAGAACGATCGCGCTCTTCCGGTAACGGACCACAACCTAATCTTGTCCATTCTGCTTCAGAATAGTAATACTGCACTACAGGTTTCTTTTGCTGTTCCACGGTCAAGTATTTATCTTGTTTGGTGGTCCGGGTAGGACTTGCACCCACACTCCCCAAATTATGAGTTTGACGCTTTTCTATTTAAGCTACCGGGCCATCTTTACTACTCAAGTAGTATAACACTATGGGGTATAATTGTCAATAAATTTTTTAAGATCGCCGTATAAATTAGTCATCATGGCTTCTTTGCTACCAAAGAATACTATTTGTATTGGCATCATTTTTTTAGTTACAATATAATATGGTTGCTGTAATTTTTGATCCAAGGCTATTATTAGTTTTGAATTAAGATCAAATGGCTGTAATTTATAATCGTAGTGTTTGAGTTGTAAGTGGTTAAGGAAAATATCAAATCCATTAGTGGTAAGACGCATGCCACCACTTTTTCTGAGATTATGCCACCATGTACGCATGGCCTGGTCAACCGTGATACCAAGCTCGGTATCTAGTTGTTGAACTAGTTCTTCAGTAAGCTTCTGTTTATTACGCACATCAAGGATAAACCTGTTGGCCTTGTGTTAATAATACCACAGTGAACTTGTCGGTTTTAAATTGTGTGTTTAGTTTGCGGGCCAAGTTCTTGGCATGACCTGGATTGGAGAATGAAACCTTTTTATACTTGGGCCCGGGATATTGTACTAGCATATTTGAGGTTTTGAGGTTGATCGGTTTAGCATCATAAAACACTGCCCATACACCCTCTGATGCCAAAACTTGCTCAGTCTTATACGTGGCTTTGTTAGTGTGTTCAACTATTATGCTAGGTTTTGGTCTGGACATTATAATACTCCTATATTTTATTTATCTAGAAATATAGGTGTATTTAGAATGTACCCCCATCCATTTTCACTGTGATTACTTGATCTTCTTGTGTGATAATTGCTTGTTCCCGTAGGGTTTGCAGGTCTATTAGCAGTCGTGTAATGTCAGCATGTAGGTCCTTGGCATCTGTCATACTCATGACAAAATCCTTTACACCGCGGGCTTCTTGCCCACGTACACGATCAACGAACTTGGTTAGATGCATTGTCATGTGCTTCGTCCTCTGAGTTAAATGGACCTTGATAGGGATAGCGTTGTAGTACAATTAACTTTGGTGCTTGCACTATTTTCCAGTGTCGGCCCTTGCGTACATTGTACCATCCAGCTGCAATCCATGATTTACTTTTAGCTGTTTGAGTATACACTGGCAACTGTTGACTAACGTCCCACATAGGATTGTAAACTCTTCCTGTAACCGGATATCCATGTACCCGATCAACTGTGACCTTTGGCTTGGTAAGTTTGACCGGCGCTTCAAATTTGATGTCAATGTGTCGAGTTGCCATGCGAATTGTTTTGTACTGTGTAATCTGGTTATCAATTTTAACTTGGTAACCACCATTGCAGGCCTCGATGTTACCAATTTTTTCGTTATCTTTTTGTAAAATCCAAAACTGCTTATCTATAACTGGTTTTGCTATTAGTGTCATGTGCTACTCCTTTTCGACATTCGTCTGTTATTTCTTTTGGCACGTCTGGATGCCATCCACCGATTAATAATCGGCAATCAAACCTATTTGATTTAATTGAATCATCACGTACTCCGGTAATGGTTATAATACCTATAATAAGAATTGTAGAAATTCCTATCATGACAATATTACGCATTTAACACACCTTTGTAGGTTTCATTCAACCACCGGCCGAAGCTGTCAGCCGCCTCGCTACATTTATTCAATTCATACTTGCCACAGAATTGCATAAATCTTACACCAACCTGCCCAATGTCCTTGTGGCTAACCTGCTCACGTATTGTGGCATCTACTAACTCTTTAATTTCTTGGGGCTGTGCTGTCAAATCAATTAATTCACGGTTGCGTTCGTAATCATCTAATACTCTGTGTTCCACAC
>Ga0247839_1001819_pt1 | contig 33781 bp, 32 predicted proteins | sample LaCruzMarch2015__6_FD_192405 | JGI IMG/M metagenome (GOLD analysis project Ga0247839, IMG submission 192405) | Freshwater microbial communities from meromictic Lake La Cruz, Castile-La Mancha, Spain - LaCruzMarch2015_16m | ecosystem: Environmental > Aquatic > Freshwater > Lake | place: Spain... | reverse complement strand
TCAGGCAATCGCTGGCATTTTCCAAAAAGCTGGATAACCATATCGGCGCCATCTGGCTTTTTGTCCACCACTATAATTCTTCAAGGCTTGACTTTTCATAAATCATGACAATTGCAGGACTACCCAACAAGGATTTGAAGGTTTTTTTAATTTTTTCCAATCCAAATCATTATTTTCATTTTTTGCTATTAAGGGAGCGTTGGCAAATAAGTATAGCATCCCGCCAATCGCTTCCTGCCGTTATGCCTTTATTAAAACATTCCACGGTTTTAGCGGCATCGTTTGAACCGGCACATAAATTAATGATATTTTTCCATTCCCAATTGCTACCTTTGCCCCAATTTACTTGTCCTGATTTTACGCTCAAAAAACATTTACCCGGTTCGGAAGGTGCCGTCGTACCTTCGCAAAGCTGTTTGACATTTTCTGGATCCCAATTCAAATTGTTTTCTTCCCAGGGGATTTTTCCTTGAACATCGTTAAAGCATTGGGTTTCATGTTCGTTAGCTAGTGCTGTTGAAGCAATGGGTAAACTAACCAATACCGAAATGGATACATACAAAAGCGAACGGGTTAATACATTGTTATTTGATTTCATCTATGTGTACCTTATAAAAATTATTGTTGGTGAAACATTAATGTATCCCGATATTAAAAAAATAAAAAATTTATTTTCTGGCCCATGAGCCGAACCAGAAAAATTGCTTACATATCGATCATATTTTTCCCAATTGAAACATTGTAAGCTTATGAATAAAAAGTTTATTTAATGATTTCTCTAGGTTCAGTTTACGGTAAATTCTCATTACCCGAAGTTAGCCGCAACCCAAATCATATCTGGTAGCAGTTGAATTTTGTTGGCTATGTCAGCCTACTTTAGGGTAATTTCCAAATAAGATATTTTGCTTCAAACAAGTTTTTTTGAGCTGGCGAACGTATTCCAAAATTTAAAACCTGCCCCGCTTCATGAACTGTCGCTGTGTTCCATTTTTTTGACATAATCACGTAATATTCCGCCTGCTAAGGTTGTTGGGGAGTACCTTAACCTTAACCCTATCCCTCTTCCAATTTCCGGTAAAGCGTGCCCCGGTCAATCCCTAATAATTTAGCCGCTTTTGCCTTATTGCCTTGGGTCGTCACCAAAACCCGGCGGATGTAGGCCGCTTCCAATTCCGCCAAGGACATGGATTGGTTTTCGGCATTGCCAAGGAAATTGTCTTCAACAGGCAATTGGGTTGCCTGGGCCAAGTCCTCCAGCAAAATCGTGTCGTGTTCGGCCAAGGCCACCGCCCGCTCCAGCGTATTTGCCAACTCACGCACATTGCCTGGCCAGGAATACGCCCGAATCCAGCGCATCGCCTCAGCCGATATGCCGAGGGTTTGCCGACGGAGCTTGATTTGGGCATTTTCTAACAGCTGGTCAACCAATCTGCCCATATCGGCCAAACGTTCCCTTAAAGGCGGAACATCCAAACGGATGACATTCAACCTGTAATATAAGTCGGCCCGCATCAGGCCGTTTTGCACGGCTTTTTCGATGGGCTGGTTGGTAGCCGCGATAATCCGCACATCAATCGCCACTTCGGCAGTGGCGCCGACGGGCCTTACTTTGCCGGTTTCCAACACCTGCAATAGCTTAGGCTGGATCGATAGAGGCATTTCGCCGATTTCGTCCAGAAACAACGTACCGCCTTTCGCTTCGGCAAACAGCCCCGGACGGTTTTCACGCGCATCCGTATAAGCGCCTTTGCAGACCCCAAACAATTCGCTTTCCACCAAAGAAAACGGCAAGGCCGCACAATTGATTTGTAAGAAAGGCCCGTTGTAGCGCGGGCTTTGCTCGTGGATGAAAAGGGCCAATGCGCCTTTCCCGACACCACTTTCCCCGGTCAGCAAGACTGGGGAATCAATTTGCGCCGCACGATGGGCAAGTTGCAGTATTTTTTGCATATTAGGGCTTTCGGCAACCAATGTTTTCGGGGCAAGCTTACCGCCGCAGTTGGAGACCCGGACAATCTCCCGGTGCATGGCACGGTCCCGGAAGGCTTTTGCAACTGCCGCCAGCAGGTCGTTAAGTGAAAACGGTTTGGTGACAAATCCGCAGGCTCCGGCTTGCAAGCTTTGGATGCCCAAATCAATGCTCCCGAAAGCTGTCATCAGCAGCACCAATTGCCCCGGTTTTCGGGCGTGAATCGCCGCCATCAAATCCAGTCCGCGAAGTCCCGGCATTTCAATGTCGCTGACCACCAAATCAAAATTCTCCGCTTCCAGGCGCAGCAAAGCCTGTTGCGGGTCGGATTCGCCGCTCACCTCATAGCCATTGGCCGTGAGCATTTCCAGCAAGTAATCGACAACCCCGTCGTCATCGTCAATGACCAGCAACTGCTTGCGTTCTTGGATGGTTTGATTAAGCGATGCCATGATGATCCTCCCCTACGGGCAATAAGACGGTAATAATGCTGCCTTTGCCTGGAACGCTTTCGGCTTTGATACTACCCTTGTGGGCAATGGCAATGCTACGTGCGACGGCAAGCCCCAGCCCGACACCGCCTTGCCCGTGGCGGGTGGTAAAAAAAGGTTCGAACACCCTCGCCAATACCTCCACTGCCATGCCGCAGCCATCATCCTTCACTGTCAACTTGACCGCAGGCACGCCGAGCGTTTGCGAATGGCTGGCAGTAACGGTAATGTGGCCACCAGAAGCGGTTGCGGAAAGCGCGTTGGTGATTAGATTCAAAACAATTTGTTGGATGCCGTCACTATCGGCAAAAATCATCGGGAGATCATTGGCGATTTCGAAACGTAACTCCACTTGCTTGCGCAGTGCCTCGTACTCCAATAAGTTCAGCACGGCATTGATGGGTTCACGCAGGTCGCAACGGCTGAAATTAGGCGAGCGGCGGCGGGTGAATTCCAAGAGCTGCTGGACGATACGGGTGATCCGTTCGGCTTGGGAGGCCATGATCTGGGCGTTACGGATGACATCTTCAGTCTGGGCCGCCCCCATCTGCAAATACTCGGCACGGCCTTTTAACACCTGTAATGGCGAGCCTATTTCATGCGCCAGCCCCGCCGACAACTGGCCGATAGTGATGAGCTTGTCGGCTTCCTGCAAGGCATTCTGGAGGTGGCGGCGCGATTGCGCCTCTTCCTTGAGCTTGCGCCGTGCGTTTTCCAATTCCGTCGCCATGTCATTGAACGCCACCAACAGGACACCTATCTCGTCCTGCTGGTTTTTTAACGGGAGGGGGGAAAAATTACCTTCTTTGATACGCGCCATCCCGCCAATCAGACGTTTAAGCGGCCAGCCAATATAAACCCAGCAAATCAGTGTACACAGTGGCACGGCGATCATAATGAAAGCGGCGGCAGAAACTTGCAAATTGTTGCGCGTGGCTTTAAGGTCGCGGCGCATCTCGTCCAAGGTGCGGACAACTGCCAAAATCCCCAGCCTTTCGCCCCGTTCATTGTGCAAAGGCAACAACACGGTAATGGATTCGGGGTCTTCCAACGGATAAAAAAACGGGGCGACGTGTTCATTTTTTAAGGCCGTTTGCAGCCTGTCATGAAATGCTTTTTCGAAGGCGTTACCGATGGCATCTGGGAATATCTCGCCTTGTTGGTCATAGACACGGATCATCAAGTCCGGCTCAATTTGCTCAAGCCCTTTGAGCAATTCCTCAATGTCCGCCAATTGCTTGTCCCTGAGCGCGTTTTCGATGGCAATTTCAAGGCTCTTGCCCAACAACTGGGTTTGTTGGCTAATGTCTAAAGCAAGGTCGTGGCGTTCGGTCAACAGGTTGTATACACCATACGCCATGAAAGTGACCAAACCAATGGCGGTTAAGGAGAAGGTCAGTTTAGTGGCAATGCGCATAAGCAGTGATTTGTTGTAATTTGCAACAGTGTTGAAGTATATCGCAACACATTAATGGGGGGCGCTATTTTATGATACCCACAAAAGTGGGTGACACTGTCAATCCAGATCACTATATCCAGGGTTTTTCAACATGAAAACAGGAGCTTGGGGTCATAACAAAAACGCCTTACGCAAATAAAAAATGGTTTGGCACGATTATTGTTTTACTAATTAGCAATTCCTGAACCAAAACACACTGACGATGCGCCGATAGCTATTAATTTTGTCCTTTATCTGCCTGTGGCAAAGGCTCTGGACTTCAGTCGTCATCAACTGGCCTTCCCTGGAAATACGCCCTTTACTTAATTTCCCGTCGAGGAAAATACGACTGATGTTAACCCGTTGCAGGCCTGAATACTCGAATCGTAAATCGGCTCTTAAGCAAAAATTTACTTGGCATAACCATTTGAAATGAAAAATAACCGACTACCGTTACTGGCATTGTTTTTAATCATAGCTGCCTGCACGCCACCCCAACAAGCGGATAAAAAAGCCGATTCCTATCAAGTGGTGAAGCCCATCGTTAAAGACACCGCTTACAGTGTCGAATATGTCGCCGAAATCCAGTCAGTGAAATATGCGGAGGTGCGCAACAAAGTTAAGGGCTATCTTGAAAAAATTTATGTGGACGAAGGCCAGGCGGTCAAGGAAGGCCAGCTACTGTTTTCACTTAACCTTTTGGAATCTGAAAAAGAATTGCAAAAGGCGGACGCGGCCTATAAAAGCGCCGTCGCCGATGTCAAGGTGTCCGAAGTTGAATTAAAAAATGTCAAGTTACTCGTTGAAAAAAGCATCGTCTCGGCAACCGAGCTTGATGTCATAAAAGCCAAAACCGATGCCCTAAGAGCGGATGCGGAAGAGGCCTTGGTACACAAAGAACAAGCCGCGTTGCAACTGTCCTTTGCCCACATCAAAGCCCCCTACCAAGGCGTTATCAACCGTATCCCCAACAAAGCGGGCAGTTTGTTGGCTGAAGGCGATATGTTGACTTCGATTTCCGATAACCGGGAAGTGTTCGCCTATTTCAACTTATCAGAAACCGATTATCTGAACACCGTCGGCAATAAAGAAAAACAGACTCAAACCGTAGGCTTAAAACTCGCCAACCAGACGCTTTACGACCACGAAGGCAAAATTGAAATGATTGAAAGTGAATTCGACCACGCCACCGGCAATATTGCCTTGAGGGCAAGGTTTCCAAACCCGGATGGCATTTTAAAACATGGTGCGAACGGCAAGGTCATTGTGAACAAGCAACTGAAAGATGCCCTGCTTATTCCGCAAAAATCTACGTTTGAAATTCAGGACAAGCTGTATGTCTTTGTCGTAAAGCCGGATGGTGTGTTGGAGCAAAGGCATATCATCGCCAACATGCGCTTTCCGGATTTTTATGCCGTGGGATCGGGTTTGTCTAAAGACGACAAGATACTGTTCGAAGGCGTGGCCAATGTTAAGGATGGCAGCAAAATAGAGGCTGTTGAGGTTGATTTGGCTAATGCCATGTCCTTAAGCACCCCAGACCAAGCAAAGCCATAATTATGATGACCGCTAAATTTATTCATCGTCCGGTACTGTCCATCGTCATATCGGTGCTCATCACCTTGCTGGGGCTGTTATCTGTAACCAAGCTGCCTGTCACGCAATTTCCCGATATTGCACCGCCGGAAGTCAATGTCACGACCAAGTTTATCGGCGCGAATGCCGAAGCTTGTGTTAAAGCGGTGGTGACACCGCTTGAGCGGGCCATCAACGGCGTGCCCGGCATGGCTTATATGTCCTCCGTTTCCGGCAATGATGGCGTCAGTGTCATACAAATCATTTTTAAGGCCGGTACTGACCCGGAAGTTGCCTCGGTCAACGTGCAGAACCGGGTGTCTTCGGTATTGGACGAATTGCCGGAAGAAGCCATTAAAGCCGGGGTCATCGTTGAAAAAGTCCAAAACAGTATGCTGTTGTACGTGAATATACTCAGTTCCGACCCGACCTTAGACGAAAAATTTCTGTACAACTTCACCGACATTAATGTTTTGAGGGAACTCAAACGGATAGAAGGCGTAGGTTTTGCCGATATTATGGGGTCGAGGGAATACGCGATGCGGGTTTGGCTTAAGCCTGACAAATTGGTGATGTATAACATTTCCGCAACCGAGGTCATTGAAAAATTAAGGGCGCAAAATGTCGAGGCCGCACCGGGTAAAATTGGCGAAAGCTCAGGCAGGCAAGGCCAAGCGCTCCAGTACATTTTAAAATATACTGGCAAACACAATACCCAGGAAGCCTATGAAAACATTGTACTGAGCAGCAAAGCCGATGGCGAAGTTTTGCGCCTTAAAGATGTTGCCGAAGTGGCGTTCGATTCGCAGGATTACGATGTGCTTTCCAAAGAAAACGGCAAACCTTCGGCGGCGATTATGTTAAAGCAACGTCCCGGCAGCAACGCCAAAGAAGTGATCAGTAACATCAAGCAAACCATGGCAGATATTAAAGCCAACGCTTTTCCACCGGGCATGGACTATTCCTTAAGCTATGACGTGTCCGAGTTTTTGGACGCTTCCATCCATGAAGTGATTAAAACCTTAATCGAAGCGTTTTTGTTGGTGGCTTTGGTGGTGTTTGTGTTTTTGCAAGATGTCCGTTCCACCATCATCCCCATTTTGGCCGTCCCGGTGTCGCTGGTCGGCACGTTTTTCTTCATGCAATTAATGGGCTTCTCGCTTAATCTCATCACCTTGTTTGCTTTAGTGCTGGCGATTGGGATCGTGGTGGACAACGCCATTGTCGTCATCGAAGCGGTACATGCCAAAATGGAGCATTCGGATATTGGGCCGCTTAAAGCCACCGAACAGGCGATGCGCGAAATTAGCGGGGCAATAATCGCCATCACGCTGGTAATGTCGGCGGTGTTTTTGCCCGTGGCATTTATGGATGGTCCCACTGGGATATTTTATCGGCAGTTTTCCCTGACGATGGCGGTTTCCATTGTCCTGTCAGGAGTCACCGCGCTGACCCTGACCCCCGCGCTGTGCGCCCTGTTCCTTAAAAAACCCCATCACGATAAAACCCATAAGGCATCGGGGTTACAAAAAGCCTTTGCCGGCTTTAACCGCCGTTACGACGCACTTTCTGATAACTACAAGCAATTGATCGGCGCAATCGCCAACCGTAGGCTGATTACCTTTGGACTAATACTGGCGTTTTCGGTGGGTGCTGGCCTGATAGGGGCTAGAGTGCCGTCAGGTTTTATCCCAGAGGAAGACCAAGGCACGATTTACGCCAACGTCACTACGCCTGTCGGTGCGACCCTTGAGCGCACCGACAAAGTCGTCAATGAAGTGCAAAGCATCGCGTTAGGTGTGGAGGGAGTCAATTCAGTGTCCAGCCTAGCCGGGTTTAGCGTACTTTCCGATGGTTCGGGCGCGGTTTATGGCATGAACCTGATCAGCTTAAAAAACTGGGGGCAACGGGACTTATCCGATAAAGACATTATCAGCGTCCTCGAAGAAAAAACCCGGCATATCAAAGATGGCAGCATTGAGTTCTTTACCCCGCCGCCCGTGCCGGGTTATGGCAATTCCAGCGGCTTTGAAATGCGTTTGCTGGACAAGACGGGTTCGGGCGACTTGGCCCAGACCCAACAAGTGGCGGACGGCTTTGTCGAAGAACTCAATAAACGCCCTGAAATAACCAACGCATTCACCACGTTCAATGCCAATTTCCCGCAATTGTTATTGCATATTGATGGTGACAAGGCCTCGCAAAAAGGCATTACCGCCGAAAATGCCATGAGCACCCTGCAAACCCTCATCGGTAGCGAATATGCGACTAACTTTATCCGTTTCGGACAAATGTACCGTGTCATGGTGCAGGCTTTGCCCGAATACCGCGCCCAACCTGACGACCTGATGAAGCTGTTCATCAAGAACGATGCCGGGGACATGGTGGCTTTCTCGTCGTTTCTCAGCATTGAAAAGGTCTATGGGCCGGAGCAGGTGACGCGCTACAACATGTACACGTCGGCGATGGTCAACGGGCAACCCGCTAAAGGCTACAGCAGCGGGCAAGCCATTGCCGCCATCAAAGACGTTGCCGCGCAAAAACTGCCAAAAGGTTTTGGTTACGATTGGGCAGGGTCATCACGCGACCAAGCCAAAGCGGGCAACCAGGCCATTTATATTTTTGTCATTTGCCTGTTGTTCGTTTATCTATTGCTCGCCGCGCAATATGAAAGCTTCCGGTTGCCGTTCGCGGTGATACTCTCCTTGCCCATAGGCATTTTCGGTGCTTTGTTTTTATTGATGGTGATGGGCTTGGAAAACAATATCTATGCGCAAATCGCGATGATTATGCTCATTGGCATACTCGGCAAAAATGCCATCTTGATTATTGAATTCGCCACCTTGAAACATCGGCAGGGAAAACCCCCGTTTGCCGCAGCCATTGAAGCGGGTGTGCTACGTTTGCGGCCTATCTTAATGACCTCGTTTGCCTTTATCGCCGGACTTATTCCGCTCATGTTTGCCTCAGGTGCTGGCGAAATCGGCAACAATACCATTGGTTCGGCGGCAGCAGGCGGCATGATATTTGGGACAGTCTTCGGGGTCATTGTCATTCCGGGGCTGTATGTGGTGTTTGCCAGCTCAGATGATAAGCATCGCCATAATGGCAGAAAAGAAGAACAGGCACTCACTGAAACCCTTTAATATTTTATGATGCGCAGAATGTATTCCCTGATTACAGTGTTGTTGCCGATGGCCTTAAGTGCTTGTGCTGCACTCGACACTAACGTGTCCATTCCCAAAAAGGACATGCCCGCCAATTTCCAAAATCAAAAACCTGCTGGCGGCTCAATCGCCCATATCAATTGGCGTGACTATTTTGCCGATGCCCACCTGCTGAAATTAATGGATGCCGCCATAGCCAACAACCTGGATTTGCAAGTGGCCTTGCAACGCATTGAAATGTCCCGCTCCAGTGTGAAACTGGCCAATGGCACGCTGTTGCCGCAAGTCAGCCTGAATGTGGGCGGCGGTGTGCGCAAGTTCGGTCTGTACACGATGGATGGCGCCGGTAACGCGACCACTGAAATCACCCCCGGCCAACTCGTTCCTGTTGATTTGCCTGACATGTATCTTGGTCTACAGTCATCTTGGGAAGTCGATATTTGGGGCAAATTGCGCAACCAGCGCCAATCCGCCATTGCCAATTACCTGTCCAGCGTTGAAGGCACTAAATTTGTCATTTCAACCTTGGTGGCCGATGTGGCGGTTTACTATAACGAATTGCTGGCTTTAGATTACGAATTGGACATTATCCGGCGGACTATCCAGAAACAACAAGAAGCGCTGGAGATCGTCAAGGTACAAAAAGACGCCGGCAAGGGCAATGAGTTGGCGGTGCAACAATTTAAGGCCGAACTGCTTAACACCCAAGTGCTGGAAAAAAATGTGCAGCAACAAATCGTCGAAACTGAAAACAAAATTAATTTTCTCTTAGGACGCTATCCGCAAGCCATCCAACGCACCAAAGACATCGGTTTTAACGCACTTCCGAAACACATTTCGGCAGGCTTCCCTTCGGAATTGTTAGCAAACCGCCCGGATATTCGTGAAGCGGAATTGCAAATTGAAGCCAGCAAATTTGACTTAAAAGCCGCGAAGGCCGCTTTTTACCCTAACTTTAACATCACCGCCAGTTTCGGTTTCCAAGCTTTCAACCCCGAATTTTTATTTTCGTCACCCGCTTCCATCGCTTATTCCACAATGGGGACGTTGGTTGCGCCCATCATCAACAGGAACGCGCTAGAAGCCCAGTTCAACACCGCCAAAGCCAACCAACTGACCGCTCTTTACAATTATCAGAAAACCATTTTGAACGCCTATGTCGAAGTGGCAAACCAGCTGGCTAATATCCAAAACTTGCAACAAATCAATACCCTCAAAAGCCAACAAAGCGAGGTCTTGGCCGCATCCGTCACCACCGCCAACGAATTGTACAAATACGCACGGGCAAGTTACTTGGAGGTGCTGGTTGCCCAGCAAAGCGCCTTGCAATCCCGTCTGGAACTCATCAATGTGGTTAAGCAACAACGCTTGTCGGCCATAGTCATTTACAAGGCCTTAGGTGGGGGATGGCGGTAATTGGCTTTTTTTATAGGGCTGGTTAGCCATAAGGCTCTATTTTTACCGTTAGGCACTTTTCAATATTTACAGCATATATTTTAGGGGGGAACCTGATATGCCCGATTACAATGTATTAGCCGTTGGCGACCCGGCACCGGATTTCCGGCAAGCCTGCACCAGTAACCCGGAGTACCATTTCGATACGGTCGCCGGACGTTATGTGGTCTTGTGTTTTTTCGGCACTAGTGGCGATGAACGGGGGCGCGCCATGCTCAAGATCATTGACGAACACCGAACCTTATTTGACGACAGCCATGTCGCGTTCTTTGGTGTCAGCATCGACCCGAATGACAAAAATGAACAACGTATCCGTGAATCCATGCCGGGCATCCGCCATTTCTGGGACTTTGACGGATCGGTCAGCCGCCTTTATGGTGCCATCCCGATGGATGTTCGCCAAGGTGACGTGGCCTTTAAACGGTTTTGGGCTGTGCTGAACCCGACTTTGCAGGTACGTGCGGTTTTTCCGGTATTAGCGGATGGCACTGACCGTCACATAGTCGCTGAATATTTGAAAGTGCTGCCTCCAGTCAGCGCCTTTTGCGGGTTTCCCGTGCAGGCTCCTATCCTAATCTTGCCCAATGTGTTCGAAGCGGATTTTTGCCGACATCTCATTAGCCTTTACCAAGCCCACGGCGGCGAAGATTCCGGTTTTATGCGTGATGTCGGCGGCAAAACCACGACGGTGTTTGACTATGGGCATAAACGGCGTTCGGACTTTACCATTGAGGACGAACATCTAAAAGTACAGATACAACGCAAAGTCATACGGCGGATCAATCCTGAAATCAAGAAAGCGTTCCAATTCCATGCCACCCGCATGGAACGTTACTTGGTCGCGGGTTATCACGCCGAAAATGGCGGCCATTTTCGGCCACACCGCGACGACACGACCAAAGGCACCGCCCATCGGAAGTTCGCACTATCCATCCTATTGAATGATGATTTTGAAGGCGGTGAACTCAGCTTTCCCGAATACGGCCCGCAAACCTTCAGGGCGCCGGTCGGCGGGGCGGTGGTGTTTTCGTGTTCGCTACTGCACACCGTTTCCCCCGTCACGCGTGGACAGCGCTATGTGTTTCTGCCTTTTTTATACGATGAGGCTGCTGCGTCCCTTAGAGAAGCGAACAATCAATTTCTTGACGAGAAAGTGGGCTTATACCGGAAAGACGGTGGCAAGGAGATTTCGTAACATGTCCCAAGAGATGGGTGAAGTTAATTTCCGCCTTGTCGGACATGGTTCGGCTGAATACCTTGAAACGGTCAAGTTGCGTCAAGCTGTGCTGCGTACCCCTTTAGGCCTGGTCTATTCAGATGCCGATCTCGCCGCCGAAGCCGACCAGTTGCATTTAGCGGGGTTTATGGGGGACAGGCCTGTCGCTTGCGCCGTGCTGCAATGGGCAATGCCGGGTGTCGCCAAAATGCGCCAAGTCGCTGTCAGGCCTGATCTACAAGGCCAAGGCGTAGGAAAATGTCTGGTCATGGCATTTGAAAAAGAAGCAGGGCGACGGGGTGCTAAGCAGATTGTCCTGCACGCCCGACAATCTGCCGTCGCTTTCTATCTCAGTCTAAATTATCAGATGGTAGGTAGCGTTTTTGAAGAAATAGGGATTCCGCATCAGGCAATGTACAAGTCACCAGATGATTGCCAAAACAGCTAAGGGGCAAAATATCGAACAGCTCTAGGTGAACACATCAATTAACGTTTATTGAGTCTGATCACCTTTAACTTCCATTTTAAGCCTGGTTTAGCGAATGGCTTGCGGGTTGCAGACCTCGCCGCTATCTGGATTTATCTGCGCGGCATCTTCTTTTTTGGATTGTCGGCTATGTTTTGATACCGAACTGATTGTAAAAAACATGCTTTTAAGGACAGGTGAACTCAAGTAATAAATCCTTACGGCTTTCTTCACCAAAGAGTTTTTAAAACCAAAACAGGATAGGGATTGAGGTAATTTGGGTTTGTGGGTGGTGTTTTCTTAGGGTTACGAAATAAAAAGACCGAAGCCATAAGTAAAAAAGCCGCCATTTCCTCAAAAAAGAGCGGCCTTTTCAAGCGGATAAATTTAGTGGCTTATCGACCAACCAAATTAAAACGGAATATCGTCATCATAAGGTTCGTCAAAATTATCATGGCTGGGAGCCTGGGATTGTGGCGCACTGCCGCGTCCTGAGGCTGGAGAGTTGGGGTAGTTGCTTGCGGGTGCGCCGCCTTCGTTGCGTTTGCCAACTAAATCAATGATGTTGGCGGTCAATTCTAAAGCGGTTTTCATGCTGCCGTCGTTAGCTTTGTATTCGTTCATGGACAATTCGCCCGAAACAAACACTTGTTGGCCTTTTTTCAGGTAGTTTTGCAAGCTGCCCTCGGCGCGTTTGCCAAACAAAGCCACGCGTATCCATAAGGTTTGTTGTTTGTCGCCAAAGCCGATGTTATTGGCGACATTAACGTTCAGCACCGCCAATCCGGCGGGGGTGTAACGAACTTCGGCATCGCGGCCTATAGTTCCGGTAAAACTAAACACGTTGCTCATAAAAATCTCAGCTAGTTAATGAAACGGGTGATTAGACTTTTCAGTTTTTCATTCCCTCTGGGGCAGAAGAAACCTCAAAGGCGTTTAAAACATAGTGTTATCCGTCAATGGCGTTTTTGTAACGGATAGACGAATACACCGATAAACCGATCAATACCGCGCCAACCAAGCCTGTCACCACTTCAGGGATTTCGTGAACCATGCTGACCAGCATAATCGCCGCCAAGCTGCCGATGGCGTAATGGGCACCGTGTTCCAGAAACACATACTCATCCAGCGTCCCTTTACGCACCAGATATACGGTGAGGCTCCGGACAAACATCGCGCCTATTGCCAAGCCCAACATGATGATAACGACATCTTGGGTGATCGCAAACGCGCCGATGACACCGTCAAAAGAAAATGACGCATCCAACACTTCCAGATACAAAAAGCTCATAAGACTGCCTTTTTTCAGCACATCCGCCAATTCTTCGCCTTCTTCCTCGTCTTCAAACAAGGCTGACAAGCTATCGACAACAACGAACAAAATCACACCAAATACTCCTGACACTAAAGCTTCATGACGGATGGCTTCAGGCAACAAATATTGCGTCCCTAAAAGCAAGCTTAAAGCAAAGATGATTTCAATCGATTCCAATTTGCCAAAACCCGCCATTTTTCGCTCGATGTAACCTAACCAATGCAACTCTTTACTTTCATCAAAGATAAAGGAGAAAAACACCATCAGTAGGAACATGCCACCAAAAGCGGCAATCTGCACATGCGATTCGGTCAGATGTTCCGCATACGTTTTAGGATCATGCAAAGCCATTTGGGTAACCCCAATAAAATCCAAGCCTGTTGCCATGGCAACAATGGCAATAGGGAACACCAAGCGCATCCCGAACACGGCGATCAAAATCCCCCAAGTCAGGAAGTATTGTTGCCAGCGTTCGTCCATACGTTTAAGGATAGAAGCGTTGACCACGGCGTTGTCAAACGACAAACTAATTTCCAACACGCCTAAAATCATGGCGATAAATACGCCTGCGACACCACCCCAGTAAAAGGCAATTGCCAAACAAATGGCGGTGATAATGAAAGAAAGTCGAAAATGCTGCATAGAAAATATCCTTAACGTGATGATTTAACCAGCAACTATAAGTCCATTTATATTAAAATCAACACTTAACTTCTAAGGCCGGACAACATCGGCCACTAAGTCAACGATTTTCTAAGACTTTACCGACGACATCCCCATGAGTGATAGCAATTTCTTTAATCATGCCGCCGAGCAACTGATAGCCGCCGGACATTTTATCGACAGCAAGGGCTGGGTTCCGGCGACCAGTGGCAATTTTTCCGTGCGCTTGCCTGACGGCACGATTGCCATCACCGTGTCCGGCAAACACAAAGGCCATTTGCTTAATAATGACATTATGCTGATTGATGCCGATGCCAACTCCTTGGATGGCAAAAAGCCTTCCGCGGAAACGGGCTTGCATACGGGCATTTACCGCCGTTATCCCGACATCCATGCCGTACTGCATCCACATCCATTAAACACAGTGCTGGTTTCCAAATTGTTTGGCACAGAAATTGTCTTGGAAAATTATGAATTGCTGAAAGCGTTCCGTGGCATCGACACGCACGAAAGCCGCCTCGTTGTGCCGATATTCGCCAACGACCAGGATATTCCACGGCTGGCGGCAAAAGTCGATGCGTATTTGGACAAACATTCCGGTTGTTATGCGTATATCATCGCCGGACACGGGCTTTATACGTGGGGGACATCGGTTGAAGAAGCCTTGCGATACTTGGAAGCCTTGGATTTTTTATTTGCTTGTGAACTGTATTTATACGGAGCCAAAAAATGAGTTTATTAACGGTGTATTCGGACAACCAACCCCAACAAGGCGAGCGTTACAGCGATTTCGCCGCCATCGCAGATAAATTGCAAGCCCTCAATGTTGTGTTTGAACGCTGGACAGCAAACTGCACTTTCGCCGCCGATGCTGACCAAGCCTCGATCCTCGCCGCTTATGCCGAACCTATCGCCCGCTTGCAACAACAATACGGTTTCCAATCGGTCGATGTCACTAGCCTGAACGCCGACCATCCCGACAAAGCCGCCTTACGGCAAAAATTCCTCGCGGAACATACCCATGATGATTTTGAAGTGCGCTTTTTTGTTGAAGGCTACGGGCTGTTTTATCTGCATGTCGGGGACAAAGTCTATGTCGTGCTGTGTGAACGGGGCGATTTGATCAGCGTTCCGGCGCATACCAAGCACTGGTTTGATTTGGGCGAGACCCCCAACTTAAAAGCCATCCGCTTGTTCACCACGCCGGACGGCTGGGTCGCCAATTTCACTGGCAGTGATATTGGCGCTTCTTTCCCCACTTTAGACCAAACCCTCGCCGAACTCCCATGATTAAAGCCATTATCACCGATATTGAAGGTACGACATCGTCATTGGCGTTTGTCAAAAACGTGCTATTTCCTTATGCGCGAGAGCATTTGCGGGCATTTGTCCATGACCACGCCGAAGATACCACTGTTAAAAACTTATTGGCGGATACTTGCAATGTTGCGGGCATAGCATTTGACACCGAAGCAGCGGTTTCCCAACTCATCCAATGGCTGGATGAAGATAAAAAAATCACGCCTTTAAAAGCCTTGCAAGGCTTGATTTGGCAAGCCGGTTACTATCGGGGGGATTTTCAAGGGCATATCTACGCCGATGCCGCCGAACAATTGCAACACTGGAAACAGCAAGGTCTCGATTTGTATATTTATTCGTCCGGCTCGGTACAGGCACAAAAACTGCTGTTCGCCCATACTGATTACGGCGATTTGACACCGCTGTTTTCCGGTTATTTTGACACGAACGTCGGCAACAAACGGGAAGTGGACGCTTACCGGAACATCGCTGCCCACATCCAATTACCACCTGAACAACTGTTGTTTTTATCGGATAGTGAAGAAGAACTCGATGCCGCCCAAGCCGCCGGATTTCATACCATTTGGCTTAAGCGGGAAGCAGAATTTACCGGACAGTCTGGACATCAGCAAGTGGCCAGTTTTGCCGAAATATCCAGTAGGATGTTGGTGTAATTTTCTTAAAAACGGCCTTATCGCCAACTATGGGGGCCAAAGCCAGGTCTATGACCGTAAAAATGGGGATGCCAATAACCGAAGGGACGCCGATATAAAAAAACCGGAGGTGGGGGAGGTAAATATTGCCGCCTAACCACAACCCGAGGATGCGGCGCGGCATAAACAGGATAACTACCATAATTTGCCGGATAAACCGCACATGCGCTTAAGGTACTCAGCAAAGCGGCAACAGCCAAAAGTTTAATTAAGAATGCCATGATAATTCCTAGATAGAATTGATTTTGCATCATCATAGGCACGATAAACTGAATAGCGTCTGAACTCTCTAAGAACCTGAATTCCATTCAACCAAGGCAAGTAACCACATCTGCATGAACCTGAAATTTAAGGCTAAAGCCATCATTATTTACAGATGACTAGGAACTGCTGCCAATTTTAGACTTTTGGGCTTTTGCGTTGCCTTGCTTGGACAAATAGCCTTCCGCATTGACTGGTATGCCTTGGGTAGTCAATATTATTCCTAGCTCAGTCATCGCTTTTTGATAAACTTTACGTTTGAAATACACCACATTATTCAACGGCTCCCAATAATCCACCCAACGCCAGCAATCAAATTCTGGTTTAGGGCTGCGGTCAAAACGCACATTGGCCTCACTGCCCAGCAACCGCAACATATACCAAATCTGCTTTTGGCCTATGCACAATGGCAATGAATTCTTACGGATATAGCGTTCGGGTAATTGATACCGCAACCAGTAACGGGTGCGTCCTAAAATTTGTACATGTTGTTTCTGCAGCCCGGTTTCTTCCCACAATTCCCGATACATCGCATTTTCTGGGTCTTCATTTTCATTGATTCCGCCTTGCGGGAACTGCCATGCGTCCACGCCCATCCGTTTTGCCCAAAACACGCGACCCTCGTCATTGCAAAGGATGATCCCGACATTAGGCCGGTATCCTTTAGAGTCTATCATGTTAAAACCTGTCGTTTTTATCTTGCCTTTATCATCACCAGCCTGTAGTGGTACACATTCAGACAAGACAGTTTGTAATTAACCCATTGTTCCATAAAAAAAGTACAGAAGCTATAGAGCTTAAGGCTTTTGATGATACATTCACTACCTGATAATGGCTTTCGGAAAGTTTACGCGGACCCGCCTTTTGACTGGTTCACCAGCAAACGATCAACCCAATTTTTTGACAGGATATTTATGAGCTTAGCAATTTTCGATTTGGACAATACCCTGATAGGCGATGACAGTGATTATTTGTGGGGGCAGTTTTTGGTTGACCAAGGCGTGGTCGATAAAGCCCTTTATGAAGCGGCGAATGCCAAATTCTACGATGACTATAAACAAGGCACATTGGATATTGTCGAGTTTTTAAGCTTTTCGTTAAAGCCGTTGGCGGAACACGAACCCGCACAGCTTTATACATGGCGTGAGCAATTTATCCGCGACATCATCACGCCGATATTGTTAAAACCCGCGCATCAGCTTATCGACAAACACAAAGCGCGTGGCGACACCTTGTTGGTGATCACTGCCACCAACCGTTTCGTCACCGAACCCATCGTTCAGCTTTACGGTATCGGACATTTATTGGCAACCACGCCAGAAATCCTGGACGGCAGATACACGGGGCAATTTATCGACTCCCCCTGCTTTCAGGAAGGCAAAATCAGACATCTGGACGCGTGGCTAAAGCAATCTGGCGAAAACTTGCAAGGTAGCTGGTTTTACAGCGATTCGCACAATGATTTGCCGCTATTAAAACGGGTTGACCATGCGGTTGCCGTCGACCCGGATGAAAAACTGGCTGACTACGCCAAAACGGCCAACTGGCCTATCATTAGCTTAAGGACAGCCGATTGTCCGGTGCAGCATTTTAAGCATTGGCAAAAATAGCTGAAAGAAATGTCCTTCTGATGTCATGGAGCAACCTGAAAGCTAGGGATGGGCAAAATCCCTTTTCGTATTGATACACCTATGCCAATCGGGTATATTGAAAAAAATTTATTTGCAAATCAAAATTATGAACAGACATTTGAAAAACTGGCTGGAAGGCATAAGCCAAGCACTGGTTTTATATCCTGAGCAAGATTATTGCCGTCCTCAACGTGGTGATTTCCGCAAAGATGCGGCGGCGTTACGTGGCGATGCGGTTAAAATTACTGGTGGCTTACGCAAAAATGTGACCAAACATGGCAAAGTCAACGCACGCCTCCGTTAAAAGCCGACACGGTGATTTAACCGTCCAACAGCACGAAACCGACAGCCCCATCATTCCCGTCCAACAAATTGAGCAACTGCATCAATTCCGCCCTGACCGCGTCGATTGGGTGTTTGAACAAACCCAAGCCGAAGCGGAATACCGCCGTAAAGAAACTCATCGGGTAAATACTTTTATTTTCATCGAACGCTTGATTGGTCAAACCTGCGCCTTGCTGATCGGTTTGTCGGGTATCGGGGGTGGCGTTTATACCGCCATCAACGGACAACCGGAAGCGGGCGGCACCATTGCAGGGCTTGCCATCACTGGTCTGGCTGCTGTGTTTTTAACCGGACGCGCCAGAAAAACCACCAATGACGAATCCTGACAAACGCCCCCGCTCACTTTTTCCTGACATAAAAAACTTGGCTATTATCGTGCCGCACCACGTCAATCAACACATGGCCTGCTTGATCGACATACACGCCAAAATCCAAATGCGCCGCCGGATCGGTGGCGATGACCTTGACCACCTGACCGCTTGCCATGCCGTTCAAGGCTTTTTTTAGGCGCAACAACGGCAACGGACACATCAAACCACTAGCATCAACTTCTAAATGACATTCAATCATCGTTGTATTTTAAGTTTTCTAAAGCCTATCGAGGATGCTTATAATAACATCCCCATTTCAATCGACGCATCCCCAAAAAATGGATTATTTCCCGCTTTTTGCCCAGCTCAACAACCGTCCTTGCCTCGTGGTTGGCGCGGGAAATATCGCCCTGCGCAAAATTGACCTGCTGCTACGCGCCGGCGCCCAAATTACGGTAATCGCCCTAAAGGTCAGCCCAGCCATCGCGCAATTGGCACAGGAACACAAGTTGACGCTCATCGAAAGGGCTTTCACACACAATGATGTGCGGGGATTTATGTTGGTCGTGTCGGCAACCGACAATGCCGAAACCAACCAAAGCGTCGCCGCAGCCGCCAATGCCCACAATATCTTTGTCAATGTCGTTGATAATCCGCCACTGTGCAGTTTTATTTTGCCCGCGATTATTGACCGCTCGCCTTTGGTGATCGCATTTTCTTCGGGAGGTTCCGCTCCTGTATTGGCTCGCTTACTTCGCGCAAAAATTGAAAGCGTGATTCCACCCACCTACGGTCGCTTGGCGCAACTGGCAGAAAAATTCCGCGATGCGGTCAAACAACGCATCCACGCCCCCGAACAACGGCGAATTTTCTGGGAAACTATTTTTCAGGGTACAGTCGCCGAACAAATCTACGCAGGCAATGATGAACAGGCCGAACAGCAATTACTGGCGACCCTGGACAAACACGAAAACGCCGCCACGGTGGGCGAAGTCTATTTGATAGGCGCCGGGCCAGGTGCGGCGGATTTGCTTACTTTCCGTGCTTTACGCCTGATGCAACAAGCCGACGTGGTCGTCTATGACCATCTGGTGTCGCCGGAAATTTTAGACCTAGCCCGCCGCGACAGCGAGAAAATCTACGTCGGCAAGCAACGGAAAAACCATAGCTTGCCGCAAGATTCCATCAACCGCCTGCTTGCTGATTTGGCCAAAGCCGGCAAACGCGTGGTGCGCTTGAAAGGTGGCGACCCGTTCATTTTCGGGCGAGGCGGTGAAGAAATCGAAACCCTGATGCAAGAAGGCATCGCGTTCCAAGTCGTCCCCGGCATCACCGCCGCATCCGGTTGCGCATCGTATGCCGGCATTCCGTTAACCCACCGTGACCATGCCCAATCCTGCACCTTCGTCACTGGACATTTAAAAAACGATTCAATTAATTTAAATTGGAAGCAACTTGCCGCCCCCCAGCAAACCATCGTGGTCTACATGGGTTCAATGGGTCTGGAAAAAATCTGCCAGTCGCTGATCGCCCACGGTAGCCCGCCAGATTTACCGATAGCCTTGGTGCAACAAGGCACCACCACCAACCAGCGTGTCTTCACTGGCACCTTGGCGACCATGCCTGCACAAATGGCAAACGAAAAAATCTCCCCACCCACGCTGATTATCATCGGCACCGTGGTAAACCTGCATAATCAGTTGAATTGGTTCAAGGTCATGGATGAAAACCGGGCCGAACAACTGACATGAATGGCTACCCCAAAAATTTCAGCGTGCATTAACCCATTCAGACAATCGCACTAACCAATCCCCTAAGCCCCCCCATGCAAACCCTCCACGAAAAACTCAAACAAGCCCGTAGCGAAGAAGACGTAAAAGACATTTACATCAAAGCTCTGGGCTTAAAAAGTTACAGCAAAGACTTAATCGACATCCGCACCAAAGAAATCTGGTTTGAAGCCAAAGACACCGCCAAAAACTCCAGCTACGCCATGTTCACCCAGCTGCTGCATTATGTGCAAGACGGCCTCAACAAAGGCGAAACCGTACCGCCGTTTTTAGCCGTCATCGACACCGAAAAAGCCGCGATTATGAAAACCGCCGACGTGTTGCCCTTCCTTGCCAAAAAAACCGTCAAATGGGGCAAATCCGCCAGCCAATATCCCAAAGAAGCCTTGGACGAAGTGTCCGCGCACATCGGCACGCACTTTGTCTCCTTCCGCATCGCCACGCACGAAGACGAATTCATCAGCACCGTCAAAGCTGCCATCAAATCCGGCGACATCATCCGCACCCAAATCACTCCCGACAACCTCAAACAAGTGTTCGACAAATGGGTGAACATGATAGGCCGTGAAATTGTCGGCGTAAAAGAAGAACACTACGCCCTGCTGTTTTTCGCCGACATCATGCACGACGGCACCGTCTCCACCCACGCCAACCTGCCCGCCGAACTGCTGCACAAAAACAACGCCCCCGTGTTCAGCTTGGGCGGCAACATTTACGAACTCGGCAACAAAGAAGGCTACCGCCAATTTTGGGCGATTTACCACAAACCGCCGCAAGCCGAATACCGCGATTATTTGTTGGAACGCCGCGACAGCTTAATCCCGCTGGACGAACGCAGCTTTAAAGGCGCGTACTACACGCCGCTTGCCGTGGTCGATAAAGCCTACGACAAACTCGCCGAAACCTTAGGCAAAAACTGGCAAAAAAACTACATCGTTTGGGACATGTGCTGCGGCGTCGGCAACTTAGAAGTCAAGCACAGCAACCCGCGCAACATCTACATGAGCACCTTGGATCAGGCCGACGTGGACGTGATGAAAGCCACCAAAACCTGCGTCGCCGCCCAACGTTTCCAATACGATTATTTGAACGACGACATCACCGATGACGGCAAAATTGATTACAGCCTGAGCAATAAAATCCCAGAAGGTTTGCGTAAGGCGATAGCGGAAGGTAAGAAGATTTTGGTGTTGATTAATCCGCCGTATGCGGAAGTGGGTACGCGCGGTAATACTGCAATTGAATTAGGCACAGAAAACAAAACAGGCGTGGCAAAAACGAAAATTGCCGCAACAATGGGAGATTACGGCAAAGCCAGCAACGAACTTTTTACTCAATTTGTTGCACGGATTGCACTGGAAATGCCAACTGCCACGTTGGCGATGTTTAGCACCATGAAATACATCAATGCGCCAAACTTTGAAAAATTCCGGCAAGTTTGGAATGCTGAATATCTCGGCGGCTTTGTTGTTCACAATAAAGCCTTTGATGGCTTAACAGGCAAGTTCCCGATTGGTTTTTTAGTTTGGAAAACCAATCAAAACATTAAAACGCCTATTTCAGAAGTTCAAGTGGAAGTCTTTGATAAAAATGTGCAACCCATTGGTGAAAAGACTTTTTACAACTTGCCAAACAAAACATTTCTCAATGTTTGGCTATCACGCCCGAAAACAAACAAATTACCCGCGTTGCCATTAAAAAATGGAATTACGCCAGCAACGTCCTCGCCGCGTGTCAGCACATGGGCTGAAAATGCCATTGCTTACATGTATTGTGGCAAAAATGACATGCAACATGCCGAACAGCAAACTGTTTTGTTTTCAGCTCCTTACGGACAAGGTGATGGATTCTACGTTACGACTGAAAATGTTTGGCAAGCCGCAGTAATATTTTCCGCCCGTCGCTTACACATTCCGACCTGGCTAAACGACCGCGACCAATTCCTGCAACCCATCGCGCCGCTCTCCGACGAATTCAAAACCGATTGCCTAATCTGGATGCTCTTCAACCGTTGCAACCGAACCGCCAGCGCCAACGACTTAGAATGGAACGGGCAATTGTGGTCACTCGTCAACCACTTCATCCCCTACACCGAAACCGAAGCCAACGCGCCCGACCGTTTCGAATCGGATTTTATGGTTCAATATTTGGAAGTCCTTCGACAGGCTCAGGACGAACGGGGCGGGGTTGTTTCCAACGAAGCGCTAGCCGTATTAGACGCAGGCCGCACTCTCTGGCAAGCCTATTTTTCCCAAACCGACGTGTATAGCGTCCGCGAAGACTACAAACTGGGCCGCCCCGATGTTGGCTGGTATCAAATCCGCAACGCCCTAAAGCTAAGAAACTCCAGCGGCGACGGCTTGCCTGTAGATTTCAGCTCCTTCGAAACCGCCTACAAAACCCTCACCGAAAAACTCCAACCGCAAGTGTTTGAGCTGGGATTTTTACGCGCTTAAAATAATCGACGCCCGTTCCCAAGCGGAAGAGATTGTGAAAAAATTATTTTATGTCCACGAAAAAACCCGAAAATTTAAATTTGAAAAATATAAGTTATTGAAATTTTTTATTTATTTTTTCGTGATTTTCGTGTTTTTCGTGGACAATCATTAATTCTTAGAACATTTTGCAATATTTTCACCATCTTTGGAGCTTGGGAACGGGCAAAAAATCAAAATCCAAAAATCAGGAGTAACCCAATGAGTATGAATATGTTTTTTCGCGCCTTTACCCAAGCTGAAATTGACGCGATGGAGAATGACAACAGCTTGATTGACCAATGGGTTTTGGAGGATGAGAAGTACACACTAACTACCGATGTAGAAACCGCTTGGGATGTGTTGGCGGCAATACTGGACGGCGTGGGCTTCTGGATAGGCGAGGAAGTGGACAACGCCTTATTTAATGGTTGCAACTTGATTTCAGCGGCGGAAGTTAAAGTGAATGCCGAAAAACTGGCGGAGTGGACACACGAAAAAATCATCGCAGGTATGCGTGCTTTGGGTGAGAACTCCGATTTATACCATTTTGAGGCTTTTCAAGATGACGACGAATACCTATTGGAGCAATTCGATTGTTTACAGAATTTTTATAAAGAAGCCGCCGAAAAAGGTTTAGGTGCCTTGTCATACGCGGCCTAGGCTTGATTTATCCAAAGCTTAGACCTTTCAGGTTTTAAATACCTGAAAGGTCTTAACGCATTGAGCCAGCTAAAAGCACGCTAAACATATTACAGAACGGGTTATAAACGCGTTCCAGCATTCTTATCTTAACGCTGGGTTTTTGTCCGCAAACCCAAGATTTCGTTAATTATATTATATGCGCTTGCCTTGAATAATAATCTGAACAGCCAGTTTTTGGTATTGGAGCGCGGGCATCTTGCCCGCCAAATACCTCTTAACTATCGTGTTACGCCAGCTCACAGGGGAGCAATTAAAACTGATGCGCTGGACGGATTTCTAGCAATCCAAGTCAATTTTTGATTTTCGCGGATCAGCTATTTAACTCCCACGCCCCATTTCCCCGCAAAAAACCGCTCACTTAAATTGGCGCGTAACCGTTCCCCTCGTTCAGCCGCTTTAAATTCCTCATCTAGAATATCCGAATCAGCTTGATAACCCACCGCCATCATTGCCATAGGTGTGCAATCATCCGGCAATCCAAACACGATACGCGCCTTCTCGGCATCAAATCCGCCCATTTGATGCACCACCAAACCTAATGCTGTAGCTTGCAAACAAAGGCTGGCACTGGCTGCGCCCGTGTCATATTGTGCTAAGCGGTTGGGTTTGCCGTTATGGGTGAAATTTCCCATCGCCACCGCGAGTATCAGCACTGGCGCATTGTTAGCCCAAAGCCGATTTTTTTCTACCAAGGTTTCTAGCGCAGTTTTCCAGTTTGCCACATCCGTGGTTTTGTCACAGACAATAAACCGCCACGGTTGGTCGTTGAAGCAAGAAGGTGCCCAACGCGCCGCTTCCAGCAAAGCCAGCAAATCGTCATGGTTGACGGGTTTGTCTGGATTTATCGCCCGTGGGCTCCATCGGTCCGCAATAATGTCATGGATTTTTACACAAGTGGTAGCAGGTTTTTTTAGCATGGTCGTGTCCTAATGTCAGTCTTAAAAATGTCAATTATCAAGGTTTTCAGTGAAAAAGCCATTCTCAAGAAAATAACGGTCAAGGCTATATTGACCAGCACCCATAATCGATAAGGAAACCGTTGCCGCCAATAATGCCAGTGCATATTCAATACCGTGTGCACTCATAAAAAATCCCTGGCTAGCATGAACCCAAAGCAATGCTACCGCCATTGTCAATGCATTGGCACTGGCGGCAATGCGGGTCATCAAACCTAACATTAGCGCGACACCTCCAAAAAATTCCGCACTGCCCGCCAGCAACGCCATCAAAAACCCCGGTTGTAAACCCACTGATGCCATCCATTGCCCGGTGCCTTCAAGTCCTTTACCTCCAAACCAAGCAAACAGCTTTTGTCCACCATGCGCCGCCAAAATCAAACCGATAGGAATACGCAATACTGTCGCTTCCAAGCCGGCCTTTGAAATCAAGGTTTTTGTGAGCCAATTTTTCATAACAACCTCTTTAAATAGAAAGTGAAATTAACATTCAATAACATTATAAGACGGGCAATTAGAATAAAAGCGACGGTTTTTCTGATCGGTTGAAAAGTTCTTCTTTGATAAAGATACCCATGAAATACCCGATCACGTTAGACGCACTTGCAGTTTTGGTATCGGTATTCTACCTAAACATAATCTAAGGCTAGGCTGTTTGGTTGTTTTAAAATTGGAAGAGGCCGTGCCAACCGAAGTTATCAATTTGGCTTGGAAAACTTTAAATCAAGGTAAGGTCTTGAATTGGTTTGTTGAAAGGTAGTTGCAGCCATTTTTGTTCAATACAAACAACAAGTTACGAAATGCATCTTAGGGCTTGAAAATGTGAACAGCGCTTAAGCAGCTTTTAAAAAGTAAAAATATTCACCGCCATTTCACTACATTTTTTTAGTTAAGCGGTTCAACCGTTGTTGAGTGCGCTCAAGCATGGTTTTTTGGCGTTCTATCGCCCATAAATCTATGCCTATTTCCAGCGGAATTTGTTGCTTACCAATCATTTCGCACAAACCTTGGCGCATCGCAAATAACCGGATAATGCCCTTATCGCTAGGGTTTTTCCCTAATAAATCCTCAAATTCCTTTTTGTTGGCAGGGTCAAGGCAATAATTTTTTGTTTCTCCCTGCCCGTCTGCCGAAACGGACATTGACATCACACACAACACAAACAATAACAAACTTTTTTTCATCTTGTCATACACATTCCACACTCCAAATTTTATCTATCGCACCGATTTTTAGTTTGCCATTCTAGGTTGCATCAATTATCAAATGGTTTTAGAGATGGCGGTGGTAAACCAGTAACGCGCTGGATTTGCGGGTGCAATGCCGATAATTCCCGTTACGGGGCTTTTTAGAGAAATGCTTAACACCTAAGATTATTTTTCTCGAAGCGGTCAAGCATCATCACTTTGTTCCATGCACTGACAAAGTCAGACACAAGCGCCAATTTGCCAGCTTTAGCAGCGTAAACAACCGCGTTGGCCGTAAGTTCAGAGTGCGGCCAATCAAATCGACTAGGCTGGCCGTCCTTTTGAATTCACCTGTCATCAGGTAATAAAAAGCATCACCAATCTTAACATGAAAGCAATGCGTTTTTTTAAAGGCCATATCACCAAAATATTAAAGCCAATGTCGAGCCTGAACGGGTTCGTTAGCTGCTCCGTAGCGTTTTTGTACCTATAGCAACCTTGAAACCTCTAGGTCGGGGCTTGAATAGCACATTTTGCCCAAGGAAACATTGAGACTTTCCTAATCATGATTTGGTAAACATTGGTTTTAGCAAAAAATCAAAAATTTATTGTACTGATGTTTTGTATACCTTGAGTAGAGACGGCGACGATGGCGGCAATAAATCCTGCATGTCAATGTCCATCTCGCTAGGCGTTGGGGTCATTCGAATACGGCGCGTTATGCGGGTTTGTGGCGAAAAGCTTAAATTTGAGAGGGGGTGATGGCGACGCTGGAGCATATTTGGATGCGCTCCCACGCCAGTGTGATTGTGAAATAATTCTTTCACAATCACACTGGCGTGGGAACGCTGGCTGTAGTTTGTGATTTAATTACGCATAAGTTGGCTTAAACGCTTGTTCAGGATTGGCAACCGGGCCATTGCTAACACTGTCCCAATATGGCGATAGTTTACGTAACGTCGCCACTACACCCGGCATGACTTTTAACACTTCATCGACTTCGTGCATGGTGTTGTAACGCGAAAATGAAAACCGGATGGTGCCGTGGGCGGCGGTGTAAGGAATATCCATTGCCCGCATCACATGCGATGGCTCTAAAGACCCAGAAGTACACGCCGAACCGCTGGATGCGGCAATTCCTGCTTTGTTCAATAGCATCAATATTGCCTCGCCTTCGATGTATTCAAAGGCAATATCGGTGGTGTTAGGCAAACGGTTGTTCATATCGCCAGTCACAAAACAATGCGGAATCTGTTCAGTGATGCCGCGTTCCAAGCGATCACGCATAGCTTTGACTTTGGTGTTTTCGTATTCGATATGCTCCAATGCCAGTTCGCAGGCTTTGCCTAAACCGACTATCGACGCAGTGTTTTCAGTCCCGGCGCGGCGTCCGCGCTCCTGATGGCCACCGCGCAGCAACGGACGGTAACGGGTGCCCCGACGCAGATACAACACACCAATGCCTTTGGGAGAATGGAGTTTATGGCCCGATAAAGACAGCATGTCGATTTTGGTATCCTGCAACATCATCGGTATTTTACCAACGGCTTGCACGGCATCAGTATGGAACATCACACCCTCTGCATTAGCGATTTCGGCCATTTCCTCCACCGGAAAAATGGTGCCGGTTTCATTATTCGCCCACATCACGGAAACAACCGCCACTTGGTCGGACAACAGCTTTTTGTAAGCATCCAGATTCAAACGTCCGGCTCGGTCCACCGGCATCCGGTGGATCGTGTAACCTTCTTTTTCCAAAGCATCACAAAGGTTTAGGATTGCCGCATGCTCAACTGTGGTGGTGATAATTTCCTTTTTGTTGGGCTGGGCTTTAATCGCAGACAGAATCGCCGTGGAATTGGATTCGGTTCCGCACGATGTAAAAATAATCTCAGAATCATGCTCCGCACCGATCAAATTTTGGACTTGCTGCCGCGCGTTCTTAATGCCTTTCGCCACACCATCGGCAAATCTGTGGATAGACGAGGGATTGCCGTATTGTTCGAGAAAATAAGGAATCATCACATCGACCACAGCCCTGTCCACTTTTGTCGTGGCGTTGTTATCGAGATAAATGTCGGTCATGACTTAAATTCCTATGCGATGTTGACAAGTTTGGACATTTCCGAAGCGGGGACAACTTTAATGAATTCACCCATCACTTCCATCAAGCGCTGCTGAATGCCAGCAACCGTCATTGCCGCCATTTGGCAACCGTTACAAGCACCGGTCATATTGACATAGGCCGTATTGCCGATCACTTCGACCAGTTCGACATCACCGCCGTCCGCCATCAGCGCAGGCCGCAATGATTCCAGTACTTCTTCAATTTTTTTGATACGTTGCAAATTAGTTAGCGGCCCTTTCACTTCAGCAACAACTGGTTTTTTAGCCGGTGCGGCTTCGTAGTCGAATTTCTCGCCTTTTTCCGCCAGCACTTTTTCCAGAATCGCTTCGATATCTTCATGGCAAGACGCACATCCGCCGCCAGCTTTGGTGAAATTTGTCACGTCTTCAACCGTACGCAGTTTGTTTGCCCAGACCATTTCTTCGATCATCACCGCGTCAATGGCAAAACATTTGCAAATTAACGCGCCTTCTTCATGGTCATCTGACCACTCTTCCCCTCGATAATTGGCGATAGCCGCTTGCAAGGCTTCACGACCCATCACCGAGCAGTGCATTTTTTCTGGTGGCAAGCCTTCCAGATGGTCGGCAATGTCTTGGTTGGTGACTTTTAAGGCTTCATCCAAAGTCATGCCTTTGATGATTTCCGTCAACACCGATGACGAGGCAATTGCTGATCCGCAACCGAAAGTTTGAAACCCGGCATCGAGGATCACTTCCGAGTCATCATCGACTTTTAAAGTCAGACGCAAGGCATCGCCACAACTGATGGAACCGACTTCGCCTGTGGCATTCGCATCAACGACTGCTCCGGCGTTTTTGGGGTTAAAAAAATGTTCTTTGACTTTGTCTGAATAATCCCACATGGTGGTGTCCTCGAATTGGGTAGGGGTATCCCGTTGATGTCCTGCGGGTTCACAGGAATCTGGGAAGGTAGGTATGGTTACGAACAGGTCTTGGTTCCTGTCCCGCTAGGGCTAGGATTGAAGGAGGATCCACACGCGCAACTTTTCGCAGCATTGGGGTTAGTGAATTTGAATCCAGAACCGTCGATGCTGTCGAGAAAATCTATCGACATGCCATCCAGCATTGGGAAACTGACCGGGTCAACATAGACTTTGACTTCGCCGCAATCAATCACCGTGTCTTCGGCGGTATTTTCAGCTTCGAGCTTTAATCCGTATTGGTAGCCTGAACAACCACCGTCGGTGACTTCGATACGAAGCCCGGCTAACGGAGTATCCGAATTGGCGATAAAGCGACCAACCGCGCTAATGGCTTTTTCTGTTAATGTAATCACTTGAGTCTCCTAAAGGGTTTGGCATTGTTCTTGTACATGTTTTGATTAGCTTAAAGCAACCTATGTGCCACTCTGTTTTAATTTTTTCAAGCAATTGATTTAATAAACATAAATAGTAAATGGCACAGGAAATGGATAGCCTACATAAGACAATCCATTCGATTTTGTACGCTTTGCTACAAAAAAACCACCACTAGCGAGAAATGAAATGAGAGTAGAAGATTTAGACATAGGCGATATTGTTTATGCGGCGACCACCATTACAGATGATGGCTCAATCCCTGGCGGCAAGGAGGGCGATGTGTTGGCTCAAGCGGGTACTCGCGGCGTCATCACGATGATAGGCCATGTCGAAGAACAACCCGAACGTAGTGTTTATTTAGTGCGCTTTGAAGATGAAGAAATGAATTTGGGTAATCCGGTTGGATGTTGGGTTGATGATTTGATGGTGGAACCGAGATTGGTCAATTAACCAACGTGATAATTTGGTAAAATCATGCTCATGGATTCTGGCTGCAACTGGCGTCCATGTTTTTCTTTCCATGAGATTATCATTATGACCAACGCCAACAATAAAATCGTCCACATCAAACCTAAACCGCAAGCAAAAACCTTATCTGCCGGACAAAAACAATTTAATAGCCTAAGCAAAAAAATTGACCGGCAAAAAAAATTACTGCTGGAATGGAAAGAAACCATCCCTTCTTACCATCAAAAAGTCGAACAAGAATACGATCCTTTAGTGGAAACGCTGAACCAGCATCAACTGCAATGGATACAGTTGCTGGATAGCTTTTATGACCAGCCGCTGTTTAAAAAAACCGATAAAGCCAAAATCAAACATTTGATTATTGATGCCTGCGAAGATTTACTGGCTGAAATGGAAACCGATGAATTGAAAACTTTGTTCAACAAATACGGCGATGAAGATTTTGACACCATTAAACAAGAAACTGACGCAGCGGTTGGCGAACTGATGAAAGGCCTTGCCAAAGAAATGCTTAATGTGGATTTAGGGGATGACGTCGATCTCAGTTCGCCGGAAAAATTCCAAGCGTATTTGCAAGAAAAGCTGCTGGAGCAATCCGCAACACAAGCCCAAGAACAAACCCCACATCAACCTAAAAAAACCAAAAAACAATTGGCAAAAGAAGCCCGCCAACAAAAGGAAGAAGCGTTGGCAAGCAAATCCGTCCAAGAGGTTTACCGTAAATTGGTCGGCGTGCTGCATCCTGACCGCGAACCCGATGAAGCCGAGCGTGAGCGTAAAACGGAGCTAATGCAACGGGTCAATACCGCTTATGGCAAAAAAGATTTGTTGCAATTGCTGGAATTGCAACTGGAAATTGAGCAAATTGACCTTGCCCACTTAAGCCAAATGGCAGATAGCCGCTTGAAGTATTTCAATAAAATCCTTAAAGACCAACTGGCGGAATTGGATCAGGAAATTTTTCAAATTGAAGAGGCTTTTAAACTCCAGTTACATATGCCTTATTACGTCCGCTTATCACCCAAGGAGTTGTTGATAAATCTGGCGCAGGACACGCGGCAAGTCCAAGACCAAATCACCGACATCAAACAAGACCTTGCGTATTTTGAAAATGCGGCAACTTTTAAAGCTTGGTTAAAAACCTACAAAATCCCCAAACGAAGCCGTCAAGATGATTTTGATGATTTGTTTTTTAGTGGCCTGCCGTTTGGTTTCAGATGAGTCCCTGATAATGTTCAGACGCTTGGTGAACAGACGGACTGGCATTATGCCGATGACGCGACATTCCCCCCCTATTTATCAAGCTATCAAGGTAACGATCTGATGAACCCACACACCGAAACTGTCCTAAATTATCACCAACGCACCAAACATACCCTGCAACGTTATGCCAAAGGCCCGGAAACAATAGACTGGGAAGACCAGCCCGATCCATTCCGGCGATTTTCTGGGTGTGAAACGATTGCCTTGCCAATGCCCGGCCAAACGCTCAAGCCGCTGTTTACTGATCTTGACAATCCAAAAGCCATAACTCCGCAAGCATTAACTTTGGAAAGCCTTGGTTTGTTGCTGGAATTGGCATTTGGTCTGTCGGCTTGGAAAGAATTTGGCCCCAGCCGTTGGTCTTTACGTTGCAATCCGTCCAGCGGCAACCTGCATCCTACTGAAGCCTATTTGGTCTGCACTGGCAATAGCTTTATCCCGTCTGGGGTTTACCATTATGTCAGCCACGACCATAGTCTTGAGCAACGCTGCCTATTTTCTGATGCGCCTGCCGAAACGGATATTCTGATCGGCCTATCTTCAGTCCATTGGCGGGAAGCTTGGAAATATGGCGAGCGGGCCTACCGTTATTGCCAGCATGACACGGGTCATGCTTTAGGTGCATTACGCTATGCGGCGGCATGCTTGGGTTGGTCAATGGAATTGCTGCCTGAATGCTCAGACGATGACATCTCCAGTTTGTTAGGGCTAGACCGTAAGGCCGATTTCAAAGCACTGGAAGAAGAATCACCGGATATTGTCTGCCGAATACATGCCCATTCTGCGGACAGCCCTTTGATTATCAAAAACTTGTTAGAAAAAGCCCAGTCAGGGGCTTGGTTTGGCAAGGCCGATAGCCTGCGTGCCTATCATTTCTACAAATGGCCGGTCATCGATGAAATCGCCACTGCCGCCCATAAACCCCATACGCAAGAAACCCAATGGCTAGCTGTTTGCCAGTCACCTAAAGCCTCAGCCTGTACCCAAACCGCCACGGAAATTATCCGCCAACGCCGGAGCGCACAGCAGTTTGACGGTAAAATGCCCCTGTTACCGATGGCAGACTTTCAGCGGATGCTGGCTGCCATGCTGCCCGGTTCCGCCACCTTCGGTTTTTGGCGATTTGCCCCCGAAGTCCATCTGTTTTTGTTTGTACATCGTGTTGAAGGCTTAACACCTGGCCTGTATGCTTTGCTCAGGGATGATGCCGTTTTGGGGAAACTCCAGGCGGCGACGCTGGGTTCATTCGACTGGCAAAAACAGTCCGGCACTTTGCCTTTTTATCATTTGCATTCAGGGGATGTGAAACAAATCGCCAAAACCCTGTCCTGCCATCAACCGATTGCCAGCGATAGCGCGTTCAGCGTGGCGATGGTCGCCGAATTTAGGGAAACCCTGGCTTTATCGCCGTGGCTGTACCGCCGTTTGTTCTGGGAATGTGGGTTGATCGGGCAAGTACTGTATTTGGAAGCTGAGGCTGCAGGCATAAGGGGAACGGGGATAGGCTGTTATTTTGATGACAGCGTCCATGAGGTTTTGGGGATTAAGGATGATGCGTTCCAAAGTTTGTACCATTTTACGGTCGGCAAACCATTAGAAGATAAACGCTTACAGACTCTTCCGGCGTATGGGCATTTAAAAACGCAGATATAAAACCGTAAGGCTCTATATGGGTTTCAAGGTCTTTTTGCTAATGATGTACGGTGAACCGCTGTAAACATCACGATCATCAAAATACCCAATTTTGTATGGTTAAAAGTGACCGAACTGTTCATTTTTTGTTCGATTTTTGTCATTTTTGCAGGATTATTAACGTTCACCTCCCTGTAAACTGGATTCCGGCATTCCCTGCCGGAATGACGAGGGGATTTATGGTCGCTATATTTATTAACGGACAAAAGACCCCAAAACCCATGTAGAGCCAACCGTAAATTCAAGCTCAAAACCCAAATAACGCGAGGCCTTATGAAAACGTTGTATTACAGCCATCCCGATTTTCTTTTACATGACACAGGGGGTGGCCACCCAGAACGCCCCGCTAGGCTTAAGAGCATAGCCGAAGCCATGACGAAACCCGAATTCGCCGGACTCATCCGCGTGGAAGCCCCGATGGGGACTGATCAGCAAGTCCAGCTCATCCATCCGGCGGCGCATATCCAACAGCTTCGTGAAGCCTTACCCAGCAAAGGCACATTCCCTTTAAACGCGGACACGGTCTTATCGCCCGACTCGTTAACCGCCGCCTTCCGAGCCGTGGGTGCGGTGTGTGATGCGGTTGACCGCGTCATGGCTAGTACCGCAGACAACGCCTTTTGCGCGGTACGCCCACCAGGACATCATGCCGAAGCGATGCAAGCGATGGGTTTTTGCCTGTTCAACAATATCGCCATTGCCGCCGAACACGCCCGCCAGCATTATCATCTGCAACGCATTGCCATTGTCGATTTCGATGTCCATCACGGCAACGGCACGCAAGCCGCGTTCTACCACCAACCACAAGTGCTGTACGCCTCTTCCCACGAAATGCCCCACTACCCAGGCACCGGCGATCCCTCAGAAACAGGGGCCGGTAATATTATTAACGTGCCGTTGAAAGCGGGCGAGACCGGAATTGAGTTCAGGGCAAAATACCAAAGTCAAATCTTACCCGCGCTAGAGCATTTCAAACCCCAATTATTATTAATTTCAGCGGGGTTTGATGCCCATCAAGCCGATCCTTTATCGAGCATCAAACTCAATGAAGAGGATTACCGCTGGGTGACCCATGCCCTAAAAAACATCGCAGACCGCCATTGCCAAGGACGGCTAGTTTCGGCGTTGGAGGGAGGTTATAACTTGAAGGCTTTAGGGGAGAGTGTGGCTGCGCATGTTGGGGTTTTGATGGGGAAAAAGCTATAAATCCTATCGAGGTAGCCTGTATGAAGCGGTAGCGTACCCACAGGGCATAAAAAATACTGGGCTCGAAATCGCACAATTGCCAATCTCGGAACCCCGTGCCGGAACATTGCGATGAAATACGCTTACGAGTTAGCGTATGGAAACTTTAACGGTAGTCCAGCAATTGTCATGATTTGAAAAAAGTCAATAGGCTATAATATGGCCTTTTTGCCCCGATGAATTGTCCCCACTGCCACTCCACCGCCGTCGTCAAAAACGGCATCCGCCCTTTGACAG
>Ga0247839_1001802_pt1 | contig 34044 bp, 25 predicted proteins | sample LaCruzMarch2015__6_FD_192405 | JGI IMG/M metagenome (GOLD analysis project Ga0247839, IMG submission 192405) | Freshwater microbial communities from meromictic Lake La Cruz, Castile-La Mancha, Spain - LaCruzMarch2015_16m | ecosystem: Environmental > Aquatic > Freshwater > Lake | place: Spain... | reverse complement strand
CGCGCATAGGGATGAGACACAATATATGCGCTTCAGGAAGCGCGTCAACCACTATATCTTGTTCGCGGGCCGTGGATCATGCCGAGTCTGGATGGTGACGCATGGCGCGCTGGACGCGTCTTAGCGGACCTCGACCAGGAAATAGAACGGCGGGTCGGGACGGATGGGTTCGATCCGCGCGGAGTAGGTGCGGGTCTCTCCTGGTTCTAGCATGTCGTGTTCGACCGGCGGAGATGCGGCCTCGCGGATCAAGCGGGCGGCACCCGTCTGGAGCCCCTTGCGGTCGAACAGCAGGATCGTCGCGTAAGGGCTGATCGTTGCCGCGCCGGCGTTCTTGAGCACCGCATGACAGGCGAGCGCTTGGTCATCACCCGATCCGGCAGTCGAGAAGCTCAACTTCTTGACATATTGATTGTCGACATCAAAAATCCTGTCGATAGCGAGTACGGCGAGGCCGGGGATTCGCTGCTTCATCAGCGTGTTTCGTTCCACCTCCTGGGCTGCCAGCAGTTGCTTGGTCTGCTCCAGTTCATTCTGAACACGGTTGACTTCGCTCGCGAGGAGTCCGGCTTCGGCGTCCAGCGTCTCGCCCCGGAAGTGGGACCGGATCAGGAGTATGGCCAGCACGACCGCGGCGATGATCGCGGTCAGCGCGATCAGGCGGGTGGCCCAGAGTTGTCGGCTGCGCTTGGCCCGGCTGATGGCGTGGGCCGACAGGTGTCGCCCGTTGGGGCGGCGGCTGTCGCGGTGCGACCCCGATCCATGGTGGCCGTGGCGCGCTCGCTGGTAGAGTCCGCTACGGGCGTCGATCGTATAGCGGGTGGCGGTCGTCGCCGACACGGACGTGTCCCGGGTCGCGTCGGCGGGGGGGGCGCCGACTCCGGTGAGCGGCGGGATCTGCGCGTCCGGGCTGGGCCCGGCAGCGGGCGTCGGCGCGTCGTTGCTGCCCATTCTGTACGATCTACCTTTGGAAGCTGCGGTCAAAGGATAACGTAGCGCCCGGCCCTGGGGCAAACCCGACGCCGGGCATGGGTCTCCGGCAGGACGCGTCGCATCACTGTCACGGGACCGCTATACTGCGGCGACATCCGCGGACGCGCCGCGCAGCGGTCCCAGCGGGACCCGACCTGAATCGATCAACGCGGTGACGCCGACCATCGGGGTCAGTCATTCCCGGAGGAGGAACATGCAGATGAAAGTCGGCGATGTCATGAGCCGCGAGGTGCGCACGGTGCAGCCGGGCCAGCGCATCCTGGAGGTCGCTTCATTGATGTGCCTGTATCGCTATCATGGGTTGCCCGTGGTGGACGACGCGGGGCGACTGGTCGGTGTGGTCGCCGAGCGGGATGTGCTGCACAGCCTGTTTCCGACCATCGACAGCCTCGTTGCCGAGGGGATGCATGGCGTGGATTTGGACCGCCAGTTGGAGACCTACAGCGAGGTACTGGAACGCAGTGTCGAGGAACTGATGACGCACAGCCCGATCTCGGTTGATCCGGAAATGCATCTGTTGCGTGCCGCAACGGTTATGGTGCGGCACAACTTCAGGCGCATACCGGTGACCGAGCGTGGTCGCCTCGTGGGTATGCTGAGCCTGGGTGATGTCCATAAAGCGATCTTCCATGCTAACATTACGGGGTCCTTAGCGCGTTGACCATGTCTGAGGCCCCCTGGTATCGTTGGTCCGGCGAGGACCTTGAAGTGACGTTGCGCGTGCAGCCGCGCGCCCGTCACGACGCCTTTGGCGAAGCGCAGGACGGGAGCCTGCGGGTGCGCATCCAGGCCCCGCCGGTCGAGGGTCAGGCCAACGCCGCCCTGCGCCGGTTCATCGCCGGCGCGTTCGGGGTCGCCCCCTCGCGGGTGACCTTTCTCAGCGGCGAGCAGTCACGCATCAAACGGCTGCTGATTCGCTCGCCGGGCCAATTTCCGGTGCCCATCGATCGCTCCCATGGCCCGCCGGTGCCGCGTCGGCGCGCAGCGGCAGGTCAGGTCTGAGCCGCAGCGGCGGGGGCCGAAACCCTGTCTTTATTCCGTGTATACTCTGGCTGGATACCAACTCATCACGGCGGTTGAGACAGACTCGAAGGGCCATGCAAACCCCCGCACTGCAACGACGGCTCGCCACTTACCAGCATTGGAAACTGCGGGTGACGCGTGCTATCCAGGACTTGGAGACCTGGCTCGCCGCACACCGGCGTGCCACTCCGCCGGCGCGCGAGCACCTGCGCGCCGCGCACGAAGCCGTGTCCCAAGACCGCCTGAGGGTCGCGTTGGTGGGGGAGTCCGCACGCGGCAAGAGCGAACTCATCAACAGTCTCTTTTCCGCCGACCTCGGTGCCCGCCTGCTGCCGTCGGTGGCCGGGCGCACCACCCGGTGCCCCACCGAACTGTTGTGGGATGACCAGCATCACGAGGCGTATCTGCGCCTGTTGCCGGTTGAGACCCGCGCCCTGGATACGCCGCTTGCCGCGTTGCGGTCCGATCCCAAGCATTGGGTCCATTACCCGCTCGATGTTGCGCATCCCGAGCAGTTGGCGGGTATCGTCGCGGAAATCCTGCTGACCAAGACGGTGTCAATGAGCGAGGCTGCCCGCCTTGGCCTGTCCAGTGTGGCTCAGGTGCCCGTCGGCCAACCGGCGACGGCCAATGTCGAGATCGCCAAGTGGCGCTACGCCGTTCTGAGCTTTCCCCATCCGTTGCTCAAGCAGGGACTCGTCATCCTGGATATTCCTGGGGTTGATGTGCTTGACAGCGAGCCGGATATCACGGGGAGTGTGCTCTCCTCGGTCCAGGCCGTGCTGTTCGTGCTGGCCGCGGATACCGGCGTGACGCGCGATGACTTGGCGATCTGGCAACACCACTTGCAGGGATTTCAGGGTGGCCGCCAGCGTGCCATGCTGGTGGTTCTCAACAAGATCGATGCGCTCGGCGATGAGCCGCACGATCTTGCGCAGCAGGATGACGTGATCGCCGCGCGACGGCGCGACACGGCGCAGGCGCTGGGAATCGGCGAAGATGCCGTGTTTCCGGTCTCGGCCCGGCAGGCCCTGGCGGCCACCGACGGCAAGGACGAGATGTTGCTGCGGCGTAGCGCCCTGCCGGCCCTGGAGCGGCACCTCGCTACCAAGATGCTCGAGACCAAGCATCAGTCGCTGATCGACCTGATCGACGCGAGTGTCGGCCAGGTCTTGGATCGCAATAGAGCACGTATCGCGTCGCGGATCAGCCGCGTCAAGTCTCAGTTAGAGGAACTGGAACAACTGCGCGACAAGAGTCATGACGTGATCGCCCAACTGCTGGACCGAACCCGGCGAGAACAAGAGCGCTATCTCAAGGGCTTGCAGCAGTTTCAGCAAAGTCGGGAGGAGTTGCTCATCCAGACACGCGAGTGTCGTCGTCTTCTGGAAGTCGAGAACATCGAGGCGATGATCGACCGCGCCCAGCGTGACCTGACGGGGAGTTGGACGACCGGCGGACTGACGGCCGCCATGAAGCGACTCTTCGACGAGTTGCGCCGGACCATGCAGTCGATCGCGACGGAGAGTGAGCGTATCCGCCGGTTGGTGCGGGAGACCTACCAGATTTTTCGCGAGGGTTTTGGCTTCGACCTGGTCATGCCCAAGGTCTTTATGCCCATGAAGTTCCGGGTCGAGATCGAATTGTTGTACCAGGAGATGGATGGGTTCCGTCGCAGTCCACGGATGATTCTGGTTCCGCGCGGCATGGTGACCCGCCATTTCAACCAACGGCTGGTGAGTCGTGCGCAGGTGTTGTTCGATCAGTTGCGTGTCGCCTTCGACGGCTGGATTCGCGACAGCTTGCAGCCCCTGGCGGAAGAGATACAAGATCATAAACAGATGATGGAAAAGCGTCTTGAAAATCTGCAGCGGATCGGACGCTCGAAGGATGCCCTGCAAAAGCGGATCGACGATATGCAGACGCAATACGTTGGCTTTGCCCAAGAGTTGACCGCCCTGCGCAATATCCACAATGCTTTGCACTATGACCCGCTCACCGAGCAAGAGGCGCCGCAACGGCCGCGTCTCGTATGCGGCTGAGCGGTAACCCTACGCCTACTCAACGACGGAATCAGCCTTGATGTTCAAACACATTGCCTTGGCGACATTCACTGCGGTCACGCTGATTCATGGCGCTCGGCTAGCGGCTGAACCCATGACACGCGCCGGTGAGTTCACGATCTACCACAATGCGGTCAATGCCGACACCTTGAGCCCGGAGGTCGCGAAGACCCACAGGATCGAACGCAGTCAATACCGTGGGGTCTTGAACGTCAGCGTCATCAAGGACCAGGTTGGTACGACCGGCATCCCGGTCAAGGCGCTGGTGGACGTGGCGATCGTCGATGCGGCCGACCAGCCGCTTCGGGTTCCCATGCACGAGATCGAGGAGCGCGGCTTTGTCTCTTATATTGGGGCGTTTCCGATTGCCGACGGTCAAGAGATCAAATTCGAAATCAAGGTGCGGCCGGTGGGAGCCGCTGAGCCGACGGTCGTGCGGATGAGCCAGGAGTTCTTTACCGACTGAGATAGGCAATCCAGGAGCAACGCATCTTCGTGGGGGCCTCGATCAAGATTCCGGCCACTTGGGCTCGCCGGGTGCGTAGTCAAGCCATCCTGGCCTGACACCGTCAGGGCTGGAAGCCCTGACTACGCACGCCGCTGGCCGGGATTACGATCAATGCCTTCGTAGGGATCAGCAACTCGATTACGACAACGACAACGACAACGACAACGACCGCTACCGCGACGCCAAAGACGTTCCCTAAGAAAACAATTGCCACAGGCCGTAAACGCCGCACGCGACGACGATGAGCCCCGCGGACTGTCGCACGCGCGGTTGTTCCGCCAGACGGGCGGCGGCGCCGGCCAGCAGGCCGATGCCGAGCAAGTTAGGCAGCGTACCAGCGCCGAAAGCGACCATGACCAGTGCGCCGCCGCCGACGCTGCCGGTGGACATCGCGGTGATCAACATGCTGTAGACAAGGCCGCAGGGTATCCAGGCCCAGAAAAAGCCGATGACCACCGCCTGCGTGACCCGCCGCACGGGTAGCCAGCGACGGGTCAGCGGCTCCAGGCGACGCCACAACCCCAGGCCCAGGCGTTCGGTGAGACGCAGGATGCGCCACCAACCGCCGAGGTACAGCCCAAGCAGGATCATCATTACAGCGGCCAGTCCGTACAGGGCGCGCTGGACGATCTGAAGTGTGTCCAATTGCAGCAGCACGGCACCCAGGCCGCCGACCAGTGCCCCACCGAAGCCGTAGCCGAGAATCCGTCCCAGATTATAGCCCAGTTGGAGCGGCAGCAGGCGCCAGGGGTCCCGGCGCGTGCGCGCGTCCGTGCCCAGCGTGAGCGAACTGACCAGGCCCCCGCACATCGTCAGACAATGGACGCCGCCGAGCAGACCGACCAGCAGGGCGGTAAGGTAGATTCCGAGAGGGTTCATAGGGGCGTGGCCAGGCGGTGACGGAGGTAGCGGCACGCGGGCTGGTCTGCCGCGAACACGGGGAGGATAAGAGCAGTTTGGCGCTTGGGGGCGGCTCGACAGCGCCGGCATGTCCGTTACTACACGCGACCGGCATCCCGTTTTTGGCTCGGAGCCCGGTGTATTATAACAATGACAATTCTTTTGTATCGCAACATGATCATGCAAGCCTACCAACGCGAGTTCCTCGGTTTCGCCGCCGCGATCGGTGCCCTGCGGTTCGGGGAGTTCACCCTGAAGTCCGGCCGCCGGAGCCCCTATTTTTTCAACGCCGGACTCTTTGATACCGGTGCACGGCTGGCGCGGCTGGCCGCGGCCTACGCCGCGCGGATTGGTGCCTCCGCCGATGCCTTCGACGTGCTCTATGGTCCCGCCTACAAGGGGATCCCCCTGGCCGCGGCGACCAGTATCGCACTGGCCCGGGAAACCGGGCGGGATGTTCCCTACGCCTTCAATCGGAAGGAGGTGAAGGATCACGGTGAGGGCGGCGTCATCGTTGGGCATCCGCTCGCCGGACGGGTGCTGATCATCGATGACGTCATCACGGCCGGCACCTCGGTGCGTGAGTCGATCGAGGTGATTCGTGCGGCGGGGGCGCAACCCATGGGCGTCGTGATTGCCCTGGATCGCCAGGAGCGCGGTGCGGGCGAGCGCTCGGCCGTCGCCGAGGTTCAGGACCTGTTCGGTCTTCCGGTCTTCAGTATCGTCACACTCGATGACCTCATCGAATTCCTGGATATTTCGGAGTCTGACAGTGCTTTGTGCGACACGGTGCGGACCTACCGGTCGCGCTATGGGGTCTAACGAAGCGGTATGAGCCTGTTGCGGTGGTTTGGGTGGTTCGGCGAAGCGGTGCGTGAGTGGCGTGCCGGTGGTTCAAGTGTGACAGCGGAGATTGCCGGAGACCCCATCATGGTGTGGTCGGTCGTTATGAAAGCACAGCGTTTCGTCCAGCGGCAGTGTCGTTTGCGGCGGGTACCGGTCGCCGCACTGTTGATACTGGGTTTCTTGGGTGCGGCGCTCGGTGACGGGCTGAAGACCTATCGCTGGATGGATGAGAACGGGATCGTCCACTATACCGACCAGATCCCGCCAAACCAAGTCGACAAGGGGCATGTGGAGCTGAGCCCGCAGGGCGTCCGCGTCGAGCAGGTGGCTCCCGCGCAAACGATCGAGGAGATCCAGCGTGAGCGCGCGCTGGATCGGCATCGCGCCCAACAGGAGCGCCTGGTCGATCAGCAGAAGGCCGCCGATCGCGTGCTGTTACGGACCTTCCGCTCGGTCGATGATCTGGTGATGGCGCGGGATGGACAGTTGGCGGCCATTGATGTCGTCATCCAGGTCGCCCGCGGCAACATTCGTCGTCAGCAGGACTGGCTGCGCAAGCTGCGCACGGACGCGGCCGATCTGGAGCGGGCGGGCAAGCCGCTCCCGCAGCATCATGTCGAGGGAATCAGCAAGACCGAGCGTCAAATTCGCGAGTCCTATGCCACCATTGTCGACCATGAGCAGCAAAAGGAGGCAATCAGACAGGATTTCGATCGCGATCTCAAGCGTTTCCGCCAGCTCAAGGACATCCCGGAAGAGCGGCCGGAAGCACCGCGGGGATCGCCCCAGTTCGCCTTGCGTAATCTCGTGACCTGCGACACCGACGCGCAATGCGATCAGTATTGGGCGCGAGCGGTTGCCTACGTGCAGGCGCACGCCACCACCGCGATTCAGACCAGCGGTTCGAATATCGTGATTACGGCCCCCCCGGAAACGCGTGAGGATCTGAGTCTGACGCTCTCCCGCATCCAGGACGACGATGGCTCGACCGCATCCATTTTTCTCGACCTGCAGTGCAAGAACCACGCGCCAAGTGATACCAGTTGCGGTGACCAACGCGCCGCCGGGGTGTTGAACGGGTTTCATGAAGCGGTGACTGGACCGGCGCGCAGGGAGGCATTGAATTCAATCGAGATGGTCAAGTGAGGTCGCGGCACATCCGATCGGATCGGAAGGTGCTGCCAGCCGACCGATCCGGCGTGCCGCGACCGCCGCGGGACCCCGTCAGCGGCGGCGAATCAGGGTGCCGATGCCCTCATCGGTGAAAAGGTCGAGCATCACGGCGTGTTCGACACGGCCGTCGATGATATGCGCGCTCTTCACTCCCGCCTGTACCGCGTCCAGGGCGCACTGCACCTTGGGTAGCATGCCCCCGGCAATGACGCCGGTGCGGATCAATTCCTGCACCCGCCCAACGTCGAGTTCCGGAATCAGGGCGCCGTCCGCATCCAGCAGGCCGGGAGTGTTGGTCAGCAGCAGGAGCTTTTCCGCCTTCAGCACTTCGGCGACCTTGCCGGCGACCAGGTCGGCGTTGATGTTGTAGGAGCGGCCATCGGCACCGACCCCGATCGGGGCGATGACGGGGATGAAATGACCGCCGATCAGCAGATCGACGACCGAGACATCGATACTCTCGACCTCGCCCACATGGCCGAGATCAATGATCTCCGGCTCGGCCAACTCGGGCGCATCGCGGCGCAGGAGCAGTTTGCGGGCGTGGATCAGGTCGCCGTCCTTGCCCGTCAGGCCCACCGCGGATCCCCCATGCCGATTGATCAGACTGACGATTTCCTTGTTGACGAGACCGCCCAAGACCATCTCCACCACGTCCATCGTATCCGCGTCGGTGACCCGCATGCCTTGGATGAACTCGCTGTCCTTGCCCAGCCGTTTGAGGAGTGAGCCGATCTGCGGCCCCCCGCCATGGATCACCACCGGATTGAGCCCCACCAGCTTCATCAGGACCACATCGCGGGCGAAACTCTGCTTGAGTTCCTGGTCAACCATCGCGTTGCCGCCGTACTTGATCACGACGGTGGTGCCGCGGAAGCGGCGGATGTAAGGGAGGGCTTCGATCAGGACATGGGCGATCGTGTGCGCCCGTTCACTCGGCAATGACATAGCTTCTCCGCGTGTGCTGGGTAAAGAGTCGGAATCTAGTGTCAGAAAGGTAACGGCAGACCAGGGGCCGCCTTCTCCATCAGGCGGCGGAACAGCGATTGAATTTTTTCCAGTGCCTGAGCGTCGTCGCCTTCAAAGCGGAAGGTCAGTTGCGGCAAGGTGTTGGATGCACGCACCACACCGAACCCGCGGTCGAACTCGGCGCGCAGGCCATCGATGCGAATCACCTCCACCCCGTCGAGCCGGTCGGCCAGGCGCAGCACGGCCCGCATGATGCGCTCCGGCTCGCCCTCGGCCAGCGGCATGGCGAGTTCCGGTGTCGCCAGTCCACCGGGTAGCGCTGCGAAAACCTCGGTCGTCGCGCGGGAATCGAGCGACAAGACCTCGAGCAGGCGCGCCCCGGCGTAAAGCGCGTCGTCAAAACCGAACCAGCGCTCCTTGAAATAAATATGTCCGGTCAATTCGCCGGCCAGCAGTGCTCCGCTTTCGCGCAGCTTGGTTTTGATCGGGGCATGGCCCGAACGCCACATCACGGGTCGCCCGCTGGCTTGGCGAATCACCTCGGCCAAGCGTCGGCTGCATTTGACATCGTAGATGATATCGGTTCCTGGGTGCCGGGCCAGAACATCCGTCGCGAGCAGCATCAACACGCGGTCCGCACTGATGTACCGACCCTGGGAGTCGACGACGCCCAGCCGATCGCCGTCCACGTCGAACGCCAGTCCGATGTCCGCCCCCTTGGACAGGACCAGTTCACCGAGGTTGCGTGTGCATTCGGGTAGCGCGGGGTCCGGTATCGGATCGGGCAGCGGAGACTCCAGGTCGCAGTCCAATTCCAGAACCTGACAGCCGAGTGCGCGCAGCAGCGCCGGAGCGACTGCCGATAGGGTGCCGTTACCGCAATCGATGGCGACCGTGAGACCACGTGCCAGATTCACGTCCTGCTCCAGATACGCGCGATAGCTGCTGATGATGTCCTGCGCCTGATAGCCGCCGCGGCCGGACACCAGGTCCCCGACCAGGATGCGCCGATACAATGCCTGGATCTGATCGGCTTGGGCGCTCTCGCCGTTGAGTACGACCTTGACGCCGTTATAGGTGGTCGGGTTGTGGCTGGCGGTGACCATGGCGCCGGTCTGCGGCCGCGGGTGAGCGCAGGCAAAATAGACCAGGGGCGTCGGAACGACACCCAAGTCCAGCACATTCGCACCGGTGCCGCGAATACCCTGGATCAGGGCGTCGCCCAGGGCGGCACTCGACGGGCGAACATCACGCCCGACGACGACCGTGGGGTTCCCCAAGGCCGCCGCCGCGCTGCCCACCGCCTGGCCGATGGCGCGTATCACCGGGACGGTCAGTTGATCGTCGACCAGGCCGCGAATGTCATAGGCGCGGAAAATCTCGGCGGGAACGTCCGCCGGGGTGGTCCCATAGGACGCGATTCCCGCGTCCAGGGCCTCCTGAAGGCTTGGTGCACCTTCGGGAGTTTGCTCAATCTGCGTGGCATAGGGGTCAAATCCCTCTGGGAGGTTCAGCGCCTCCACCGGCAGATCCAAATCGTAGACTGAAAGATCCAACTCCTCGACTTCGATACTGGATTCGCTGAGGGTCGAGGTTGGGTTCAGCCCATCGCTTTCAACATCGGGCACCGCCGGCGCGCTGGCCGGCGCTGCCGCCTTGCCGCGCAGGGGTGCGCGGGTCGGCTGGAAAGCGCGCAACAGATTCAGTGTCTCCTGATGTGCTTCCTGAATGTCGGCGAGGCGCGTTTTGATGCGCCGGACCGTGCGTTGGTGAACGGCGTCATCGACAAGGGCGACGAAGCCTTTGCAGTCCAACAGTAACGCGCGTCGCAGGCCGCTATAGCCGAGCCAGAGGACGGCACCGATGAGTGCCATGACCACGAGAAAGCCGACCCCGACCCCGCCCATCAGCCAGGGGTCCATCAAATCAGCGCCTTTGATCCAAAGGGCGGTCCGCAGGCGGGTGCCGGCGATGGTCGCCGTATGGTCCGGCGGGTCATCGGGCGCGCCGACGCGCTCAAGGTTGGCGATCACATTCCCCACCACTTGCTGATAGAGGATAAGACCGCTATCCCCGGTCGAACCCAAGGGATTGGGCAGCAGGTTCATGGGCAGCGCGACATGGACGACCCCCAACACCCGCTCATGCGCCGTGTCGAGCACGGGAGCGGCCATGGCCAAGTGCATGTCCGGTTGGCCGACCTTGTGGACCTCGATCAGGGTCAGGGTATGCGCCTGGGCCGCCTGGCGTGCCAGGTCGAGCCCCGCGTAACTCATGAAGGGGATACCCTCGATCGCATGGATTTGCTCCGGTGCGAACAGGTGGATGTTCAGCGCCTCGGGCAGGCGCTTGCGCAAGTCCTCCTCACGCTGCTTGAGTGTCTCGGGCTTGCCGGGCGCAGCGAGGGCCGCGCGCAATTGCGGGTCCTCCTGCCACGCTTGGACCACCCCGCGAACCCGGGTCATCTCGCTCGTCACGGTGACGGCCAAGGCGTCGGCGGCGCCTTCCAGCAGCAGCCGGCTATCCGTCGCGCTGCGGGCGGCCCAGACATAGAGCAGCAGCAGCGCGGTCGGGAGCAACACCAACGCGATGCCGATGAAGCTCTCGATCCAGAAACGCTTGATGCCAGGCGGGGAGTCGCCCTCCGCCGCCTTTTGCCGGGCGTCCTCCTTCCGCGGAGCTACCATGGCGTGCCTCCTCGCCGCGCAATCGATGCCAAAATGCAACCTGGCGCCGGACCGGCCGGCGCTGTCGTCAGTGTTTGCCGGTGTGCCCGAATCCGCCGGACCCGCGCACCGACGCGGCGAACTCGGTCACCAGCGTCAATTGTGCGCACAGCACCGGAACCAGAATCAGTTGGGCAATGCGTTCGCCAACCGCGATGCGGAACGATTCGGTCCCCCGGTTCCAGCACGACACCAGGAGCGGCCCCTGGTAGTCCGCATCGATCAGGCCCACCAGATTGCCGAGCACGATCCCGTGACGATGGCCGAGTCCCGAGCGCGGCAGCACCAGACCGGCAACCCCCGGATCGGCGATATGGATCGCTATGCCGCTCGGAATCAACACGCTGCCCCCCGGGGGCAGGTCAACCGGTGCGTCACACATGGCCCGCAGGTCGAGCCCGGCGGCGCCCGCGGTCGCATACTGCGGCAGCGGAAACTCGCGGCCCAGACGCGGGTCCAGGACCTTGACCTCAAGACGATGCAATGTGGGATCAGGCAAGATAGCGCTCGGTGATCAACTGGGCCAGCTCTTTAGCCAGCCGGGGCTTAGGCATCATCGGCAACACCCGCCGACCGTCGCGCCACAGACAGATGAGGGCGTTCTCGGCGCGCTCGAAGCCGCCCTGATCTGCCCCGACCTGATTGGCTGCAATCAGATCCAGTCCCTTGCCGCTGAGTTTGGCGAGGGCGTGCTCCTCCACCTGATCGGTCTCCGCGGCGAATCCGACCGTGAAGGGCGGGTGGGGCAGGGCGGCGACTTCGGCGAGGATATCCGGATTGCGGATCAGTTGCAGCGTCAGTTTCGCCGCATCTTTTTTGATCTTGCGGTCGGCGGCTGCGGCCGGCCGATAGTCCGCGACCGCCGCGGCGGCCACGAACAGGTCGATTGTACCGATCCGCTCGAACACGGCCGCATGCATCTGTGCGGCAGTCTCCACATCGACACGTGTGACTCCCGCCGGGCCGGGCAGCGCCGTGGGGCCGCTGATCAGACAGACCTCGGCGCCCAGTTGCGCCAGGGCCGCGGCCAGGGCATAGCCCATCTGTCCGGAACTGCGATTGCCCAGAAAACGCACCGGGTCGAGCGGCTCCCGCGTGGGACCGGCGGTGACCATTGTGCGTACGCCCGCGAGCGGGCCCGCGGCGGCAGTGGACGCCGGCGTACTCACCTCATCCGGGAGGAGGTCGGCGAGCAGGGCCGTGGCGATCTCGATGGGTTCGAGCATCCGCCCAGGTCCCAGGTCACCGCAGGCCTGGCTGCCGTGCGCCGGCCCCAGGATGCGCGCTCCGCGGGCACGCAGCCGCTCCAGGTTATCCTGGGTCGCGGGATGCAGCCACATCTGCTGATTCATCGCCGGCGCCAGATACAGCGGCGCCCGCGTGGCGAGCGCCAGGGTGGTCGGCAGATCGTCCGCCAGGCCGGCGGCGAGCCGGGCGATCAGATCGGCGGTGGCGGGCGCGAACAGGATGCGCTGCGCCCAGCGCGCCAGTTCGATATGCCCCATGCCGGCCTCGGCCGCCGGGTCGAGCAGACTAATCCGCACCGGCGCGCCGGAGAGTGCCTGAAACGTCAGGGGGCTGACGAAGGCGGTCGCCGCCTCGGTCATCACCACGCGGACCACGCAGCCGCGTTCGCGCAGACGGCGCACCAAGTCCGCTGCCTTGTAGGCCGCGATGCCGCCGCTCACTCCGAGGAGGACGCGCGGGCCGGAGTCTGGCACCATTGGGGGGTCGACCTTGATAATGGTTCATGAATGGTCGAAAGTGTAACTGATCCGCGTCGACCGCGCCGTGACGTACCTGGCGTTGCGCGCGGCCAACAAGACTCGGCTGGATTGCGTAGCGAGGGACTTGATGGCGATCACTGACTGGCCGGAAGATGAACGCCCGCGCGAAAAACTGCTGGAGCACGGCGCCGCGGCACTGTCCAACGCCGAACTCCTGGCGATCTTTCTGCGCACCGGAATTCAGGGCAAGAGCGCGGTCGATCTGGCGCGGGAACTGCTCACCACCTTCGATGGGCTGCCTGGACTGATGGCGGCCGATGCGCAGCGGTTGTGTGCGGTCAAGGGCCTGGGTCGGGCGAAAGCCGCCCAACTGGGCGCGGTGCTGGAACTGAGTCGCCGCTATCTCCTGACCCGGGTGGCCGATCAAGACTGCCTGACCAGCCCGGAGGCGACCCGCGACTACCTGCGGCTCAAGCTCTACGGGTTGCCGTATGAAGTCTTCGCCTGCCTGTTCCTGGATAATCGGCACCGGGTCATCCGCTACGAGGAGTTGTTCCAAGGCACCATCGACGGGGCGAGCGTGCACCCGCGCGAGGTCGTGCGCCGCGTCATCGCCACCAACGCCGCCGCCGTGATCTTTGCGCACAATCATCCGTCGGGCGTGGCTGAACCCAGCCAGGCGGATCTGCGCATCACCCAGCGGCTGAAGGACGCGCTGGCGCTGATCGATGTGCGCGTTCTTGATCATCTGATCATCGGCGATGGGCAGGGGACTTCGCTTGCCGAGCGGGGGTTGTTGTAATTAAACCGCGTCCAGCGCGGTATATGATGTTCTTGGATGCGGTCGGCCCCTGCAGACTCGACGATTGCTGGAGCTGGCGCGGTTTAGTCCAACCGGGCCGGGTCGCCGCCGCCGAAGCGCTCGCGCGCCGCGGCCAGCGCGGTCTCGAGGTGCGCGGGGGCCTGGGTGCGCAGCAACTCCAGTTCGGCCGCGGGCAACTGTTGCGCGACTTGCTGCCAGAGCGCATCGGTCTCGGCCAGCGTGCGCGTGTCGCCCATTCCGGCTAACAGTTCTCGGTACAGCACGAGCGCGGCGGGCCAACCCGCCGCATCTCCGGCGTCCTGCAAGAGCCTGACCATCAGTTTCAGCGTGATGGACTGGCCGAAGCGGTCGTTCGCGGCGCGGCCCAAGGCCAGGGACTCGCCCGCCAGACAGAGCGCACGATCGATTTGGCCCAAGGCCGCGGCGGCACGGGCCATGTTACCAAAGGCCGCCTGGATGCCGAGCCGGTCGCCGATCGACTGGCACATCGCCGGCAACTCGATAAAGCTCCGTAAGGCCACCGCCGCGCCGCCCTCCATGAGGTTCAGCAATCCCTGCCCCCGTAAAGTATCGGCCTCGCCGAGGCGGTTCTTGATGGCGCGGTAGAGCGGCAGGGCCTGCCGGTAGGCGTCTCGGGCGGCGGCGAGGTCGTCGGTGCGCTGGGCAAGATCGCCGATGGCCTGGAGCGTATTGGCCTCGCCCAGGTGGGAGTGGCTGGCGCGGCAGATCAACAAGGCTTGCTGGTAGGCGTCTCGGGCGGCGGCGAGGTCGTCGGTGCGGTGGGCGAGGTCGCCGATGGCCCTCAGGGTATTGGCTTCGCCCAACTGAACGTTGCCGGGCGGTAGAGCGACAGGGCCTGCTGATAGGCGTCGCGGGCGGCGGTGTGATCATCGGTGCGCACGGCGAGGCGGCCGATGGCAAGTAGCGTATCGGCCTCACCGAGGTGGTCGCCATCCGCGCGGGCGATCGACAGCGCCTGGTCATGGCAGTCACTCGCGTGCGCGAAATCACCCAGAGCGGCGTAAGTCTTACCAAGCTTGTTGAGTGCCTTTCCTTCAGCTTGCTTGTCTCCCAGGCGCAGGAGCACCGGCATCTGCTCTTCGGTTCGGATGCGCAGGGCTTCTCCAATCCGGCCTTGCGTCTCCAATCCGTCGGCGATCACGCCGAGTGCGGCGGCAACGCCGCGGGGATCATCCATGGCGCGATAGCGCTCCAGTGCCTGTTCTGCCCGTTCATGGGCGGCGTCGAACTCCGACAGCGCATCGTGAATCGTCGCCGCTTCGAGCAACAGATCGGCGGTGGTTCCGATCGCCGGAGCGTCCAGCAGATAGGCGTCGATTTGCGCCAGACGGTCACGCGCGGTCGCGGCATTGACCGGGGACCGCTCCCGCGGCGATTGCCGTTCGAATTCCGGCGGTGCCGCCGGCGCCAGGGTGAAATCCAACACCGCGGCGCGCCAGGCCCAGAGGTCCGAGGCCTGCTCGGCGAGGTCACGCACCTGGCCGGGGGCGAGCCACAGCACCAGCGGGAGCCGTGTCGCAGCGGCGATGGACTCGCGCCGATAGTTGAGCCGCTGGAGGATGGGGCTGGGCTGGACCGGGTGGTCTTGCAGGATGGGGTTAGGCTCCATCGCGAGCCAGCGGTCGAGCCCGACCAGGTGCAGTGCGGATGCCGTGGTAGCGTACTCGGCCAGTCCGGTTTGCAAGACGCCCAAGTCCGGCTGCTCGGCCAAGGTCCAGACAGCCGCCGGGTTCCGGCCCGCGGCGTTGGCCGCGGCAATGATCGCGTCCCGGTACCGTGGCGCGTTGAACTGGGCGATGATGAGTTGAAAGTGCTCGGGTCTGCGGATCAGCCGTTGGAGCCGCTCGAAATCCTGGGTATGACCAGCCTGGGGTACTTGAAAGGATGGGGACTCCTGCAACAACCCGGCTGCGGTGTGCGCGGTGTCCCTGGCGGCTGCGGTCTGCATCTTGCCCGCGCGATTACGGCTGCGCCTGCAACTGCGCCAGTGCCTCGCGATAGCCGGTCAAGGTCCGGACGACCGGGTGCGAGCGCCACCAGAAGCTGTTGTATGTCGATGAACACGACGCAGTAACCCTTGGGACCCCGGAGCTTGCTGACCAGGCGTCGCAATTCCGTACTTTTTCCGCAGCCGCGGTGCCCCCCAAACAGCACATACAATCGCTCGGGGGCTTTGCGCAGTTCGCGACTGTTCGGGTTCATCCCCAGTGCCTTGAGGATGCGGTTTTCGCTGAAATCGCCGCGCGCGTCGTTGAGCGGGACCAGGCGCGGGTCGCCCGGGTTCAAGGGGATGTCGTAGTCCAGGTTGTCTCGATAGTCCCAAACGGTCGGCTCGATCATGGTGTGTACTGCTCGTGTTGCAGGTTCCGAGAATCGTCATTTCCTGTCGATCCGCTGCGGAAGCGTTCGTCGTCCGTTTTGAATAGCAATGGTCCAAGTTGCCGGGCTAGGTGCCTTCCGGCAGTGTAAGCGTGAACGCGGTAGTACGGAACCCCAAGCGCCGACGCCGACGGGCTCCGCGGTGCCGATCGGCCCAATCCAACCGAAACCCGCTTCGCTGGTTCGGCGCGTTATTGGCCCTGGGCGAAATCCGTTTCACCGCCAGGGCCTTGGTCATCGTTCCGGCCACTGGAGGTCGAGGCTTTAGCCGGTCCGGCGCGCAGGCACCACTGATTTTATTATGGAAGACCAATTCAAGGTCTGGACCGACGAGGTCGCCGGGCCATGACGTACTGCGTCGGTGTCAAGCTCGACGAGGGGCTGATCCTCGCCAGCGATTCGCGCACCCATGCGGGCGTGGACAATGACGCCACCTTCTGCAAGATGACGGTGTTCGATCGGCCTGGAAACTGTTTCGGATCTACGCCGAGGGTAATTTCATCGAGGCCGGCACCGACACCGTGTTTCTGCAGACCGGGGAGGCCAAGTACGGCAAGCCGATTCTCGATCTGGGGGTGAGCGCCGGCGCGTCCTTGGAGGACGCTACCAAGTGCGTGCTGGTGTCCTTCGACTCGACGATGCTCAGCAACCTCTCGGTGGGCATGCCGATCGACTTGCTGTGCTACGCCAAGGATAGTCTGCGGGTCACCATGAAGCGCCGCTTCGCCGATGGTGACGTCTACTTCGGTGCGCTGACCCGACAGTGGATCGAGGGCACGCGCAAGGTCTTCAGCGCGTTGCCGCCCTTGGAGTGGTAGGGCGCTTGGTATGACAACTGTTCTTTCCGGCGTCACGCGGGCGCGGTGGCGCCGGCGGCTGTCGGCCGCGCCCGTCGGCGCAAGCGCATCGGCATGCCGCCTTTGGGGCCGAGCGTGATCTGCGGTTCGAGCGTCAGCGGCTGGTCCGGTTGCAGGAGCTCGAACGCGACCAGTTGCCCCAGGGTGGAGAGGAGCAGTTGACCCTCGACGAGCGCAAACTGGTTGCCGATACAGATGCGTGGACCGCCGCCGAAGGGGAAGTATTTGAATTTGTGCCAGGTGCGCTCGGCATCGTCGGCGAATCGCGTCGGGTCGAACCGCTCGGGCTCGTCCCACAGGCTGGGGTCGCGGTGCATCGCGAACGGGCTCAACAGCAGCACGCTGCCGCGCGGGATGGCATGTCCGCCGAGTGTGATCGGTTCGGCCACTGCCCGGACCATGAAATAGGCCGGCGGATACAGGCGCAGCGCCTCCTTGAAGAGCATGCGGGTGTAGGGCAGTTGGTCCAGGTCGTCGATCCGCGGCGGGCGGCCGCCCAGCACCCGTTCGAGTTCCGCGTGGAAGTGCGCCGCGAGCGCCGGTTGCCGCGCCAGTTCATACCAGACGTAGGTCAGGGTCAGGGCCGTCGTCTCGTACCCGGCCAGATAGAGTGTGATGACCTCGGCGCGGATCTCCTCGTCGGTCATGCGCTCGCCGGTCTCGGCGTCGGTCATCTGCACCATCATCGTCAGCAGGTCGTCACCGCCGTCGCCCTCGCCGGCACGCGCGCGGCGCGCACTGATGGCCTCCATCACGAGGCGGTTCAGCCGCGCCGACAGCTCCCGCTGGCGGCGATGCTCCGGCGTCGGCAGCCAGTCCGGGATCTGCACCGGGCGGTCGAACTGACGCCTGGCGATCTCCTGCAACCCTGGGAGCGTCTCTGCAACAGTCGCGGCGTGGACGCGACTGTCGACCCGGAACAGCGCCGCGGTCACGATCGACAGCGTGATCCGATCCATCGCCTGCTCGACATCGGTCTCCTCGCCGTCACGCCAGTGCTCCGCCGCGGCCAGCGCATGCTCGACCATCAGGTCCGCGTAGCCGCGGACCCGTTGCAGGTGCAGCGCCGGCGCGATCATGCGGCGCTGACGCTTCCAATAGGCGCCGTCGCTGGTGAGCAGCCCGCCACCCAGGGTCTTTTCGAGAATCCGCCGCACCAGCGGATCCCGCGCCATCTGCGGATGCCGGGTCACCAGCACCTCGCGGACCAAGTCCGGGTCCGACACCAGATAGCAGCGCCTTGGCCCGAGTCGAAACCGCACGATGGGTCCCATCTGCGCGGTGTCGGTGAGGAAGTGCAGACGGTCCTCGCGAAACGCGCCAAGGGCGCCCAGGAGCCAATGGCCCTTGCGCTCGAACAAGATTGGAGTCGCTGTGTCCATGGTCGCCGGCCTCCGAATAACGGAATTCCCGTGACGATGGTGTTGACCGGCGGCATGTAAAGGCGGGGCGGGCGTTACCGCGATCGGGGGCGTCCGCGACCGGTCAGCCCAGTAAAGAAGTTGTCACGCCAAGGCGCCACGCGCGCCAAGGTGTTTCAGTGCGTGATCGGCGTTGTGCGATTCACCCGGCGGGTGATCCGGAAGCTGGATCAACCATTTGCTGTATTTCTTGGCCAGCTTGGCGCCTTGGCGTGAGTCACTGCCGGATCTAGGGTCGGCGCAGGGCCTGCAGGAGCGCGTAGGATGGGCAGAGCGAGAGCGATGCCCATCCGGCTACCGCGGCGCTTGATGATGGGCATCGCTCCCGCTCTGCCCATCCTACCGAAAGGCCCGGCCCAAACAAACCACATCACTTCCGATCACACCCGTCACTGCCCGATCCAGGGTCAGCGCAGGGCCTGGAGGAGTTCGGCGGCGAGCTTGTCCAGCGGAGCGGGCAGGGGCGGCGGGGTGGGGCGCTGGCCGGCGGCGATGGCTTGCAGGAAGGCGGCGAAGGTTGCGAGCGGTGGCGGGTATTGGGTCAGTTGGGCCAGGGCCTCGGCGAGGTCCGGGGGCAAGGGCTGAACCGGCGCGGTGGGCTGGGCAGCGGCGGCGGCCTGGTGCTGGTAGACGGCCTGGGCGAGGGCGACCAGGGTGTCGAGGAACTGGCGGTTCTGGAGGGCGGCGGCGGCCGGGTCGGTGGTATCGGCAGCATCCTCGCTACCGCCGCGGGCGCGGCGCTGCATCTCGGCGTGCTTGGCATCGGCTTTGGCCTGCCACTGGTCCGCGGCGGGGCTGCCGCCGCGGGCGCGGGCGCGGGCGATGTCGGCGAGGCTGAGGTAGTCCTTCCAGGTGTCCGGATGGTCCAGCGGCTCGTGGATCGCGAGGGCCTGCCGGGCGTCGGCCTCGGCGCGGTCTAGGTCGCCGCGCAGCAGGTGCAGGACGCCGAGTTGGTAATGGGACAAGCCGGCGCCGAGCTGGTTGTTCATCTGCTGCGAGATCGTGAGGCTGGCCTCGATCTCGGTGCGCGCGGCGGCGAGCCAGTGGTCGCGTCCGGTGCCGGCTTGGCTCGCGTCGGGTGCCGGGCCGTTTGGATGCGGGTCCGGATGCTGGATCGGATCGGGGGCCTGCTCGGCGCGGATCTGGAACAGGATGCCGAGGTTCTGGCGCGTCGCGGCGATCTGGCGCTGGTCACCGAGCGGCCCGGCCAGGTCCAGGGCCTTGCGGTACCAGGCCTCGGCCGGGTCCAGGCGGCCGAGGGCCCTCTCGGCGCTGCCGATCAGGTTGCAGGTACGCATCTCACTGGCCTGGTTCCCGGCCTGTTGGGACAGCCGCAGCGCCCGCTTCAGGGTCTGGACGGCCTCGGTGGGGCGACCGGTGGCGTGCTGCAAGCCGCCCAAACGCTGCGTGAAGGAGTTTTGCTGTTCCAGGTCCCCGATCCGCTCGGCGGCGGCCAGGGCCTCTGCAATGCGGGCCTCCGCCTCCGCATGGCGACCGGTGTCCATCAGAATCGCAGCGGTCAGGCCCAGGTCGGCGGCGAGGCTCCGGGCGTTGCCCAGGGTCCGGTTGATCTCGACGGCCTCTTCCGATGCCGCCAGGGCCGCGTCGGTGCGGCCGAGTTGGGAGAGTGCATCGGCGAGGTCGCCGAGGGTCCGTGACAGGTTCCCGCGGATGAATCCGCTCGCGCCGGGGTTGGTCGCACCATCCGCCAGGGACCGCAGGTCGGCGAGGGCCTGCCCCAGCGGTTCGAGGGCCAGGTCAGGCCGCCCGGCGTGGTTCAGGATGCGACCGCGGTCGCCTCGGGCGTGCGCGAGTTCGACGGCCGGGTCGTCCTCGGCGAGTTCACCCGCCGCGAGTTCCCCGTCAGCGAGCCGCCGCTCTAGGTCCAGCACCGCGTCCAGGGCCGCCTGGGACTGGCCCTGGGTAAACAGGCCCCAGGCGTGGTGGCGGATCGCCGCGCAGCCGGCGGCATCGAGGCGGTCCACCGGCATCCGCTCCCGGACCCACTGGACCAGGCGGTCGCGCTCCCGCAGCCGGCCGGCCATCTGGAGATAGGTCCCGAGGGTATCCCCTAGCGCCCAGCCATCCCGATGCCGCCCGGCCGCGAAGGCCAGGTCCATCGCCCGGCGCAGGTTGGCCTGCTCCAGCCGAGCGATGGCCGTGCCAGCGGCGGGCTGGGAGCCCTGGAGCGCGTCGTCGATCATCCGCATGACCTGGAAATAAACCGCGATGAACCGCCCGGCGCGCTCGGCGTCGGTGGCCGGGTTCGCAGCGGCCACGACCTCGGCCAAGGTTGGGTGCAGCTTCAGGTACGGGTTGTTGAAGCCGGGCAGGTCCTCGACCCGCAGCAGCGCGGTGGCGCCCAGTTCGGCGCGGATCGCGGCCCAGTCCGCGGCCGGGATCTGGCTGAAATCGAGGAAGAACCGCTCAAACATCCCGCCCTCGAACCAGCCGAGCCATGGAAGCGCGGCCTGGGCCTGGGGGCTCAGCCGACCGCGGGAGAACTCCAGCGATGCCAGCAGCGAGCGGTTGCGCCCCTCTCGATGGCTCGGGTCCTGGAACTGGTGCAGGCGTTGGGTGAGTTCGTCGCGGATCCGGGTCGGAGTCAAGTCCTTCAGGTGCGGCGTGATCAGTTCGATGGACAGCGGGTGGTCCTCGATGCGGTCCAGCAGGGCATCGATGGCCGGGCGGTCGTAGCCGGGGCGGTCCAGCTTGATCTCGCGGCGTTCGCAGACGCCGCGCAGCAGGTGCAGCGCGTCGGGGCGGGCGAGACCGGCGAGGCTGAGCCCGGCGATGCCGTCGAGTCCGGTCTGGGTCGGACGGCAGGTGACCAGCAGCCGGCCGCGGACCTGTTTGGGATTGTCGGCGTCGGTGAGGTCGCGGTCGAGGCGTTGGAGGTCGGGCAGCAGGTCCGATGCGAGCGCTGACGCCGATGGGGGCGCGGATTCGCTTGGGAGCGCCGGCGGCTCGCCGGCCCTGGGTTCGCCGGCATCCGGCCGGGCCGGCTGGCAGCCGGCGCTCCCAGGGCGCCAGGCCGGCAGCACAGACTCGAAGTTGTCCCAGACCAGCAGTATCCGCGAGCGCCGGAACAGCCGCACGGCCTCGGTCCATTGTTGCTCGGCCGGCAGGCTCCCGAAGCCCTCGCCGCCGAGCCGTTCACCGATCAATTGCACCACGGCCTCGGCCCCGGCGCCGGTCTCGAAGCTGTGGAACAGGGCCAGGTCGAAGCGTCCGGTGCGCCGCCACCAGTGGGCGGCCTCGCGGGCCAGCGCGGTCTTGCCCATGCCGCCGCCGGCGTGCAGCAACACCGCCGGGTGGCGCTGAAGCAGGCGCTCCAGCCGCAGCAGTTCGCGGGCGCGGCCATGGAACCGGTAGCGCGGCGGCGGCGGGAAGCCGGGCAGCGGGGTCTCGTCGGGCGGCAGGTCGGCGGCCTCGGCGTCCACTGCCTGTTCAATCGGCACCAGGGCCGGGTCCGACCCGGCGCCAACGCCTGACTGGTAAAGCTGGGGGATCAGCCAGTCCTGCAACGGGATGGTCTCCGGGTCCGGCTCGGTGCTGAGCCAGCGCTTGGGGTTGGCGTGCAGCGCGCCGCGGGCGGCGTCGAGCGCGGCGCCGATGCTGCGCCCGGCGACCAGGGCCTTATAGAGTCGCTCGCAGACCAGTTTGGCGGCTTCGACATGCACCGAGTGCGAGAAGGCGATGACGCTGCCGACCCCGGCCTGGAGCAGGGCCGGGGCGACCGCGCCGAACACGGGCCGGTCGGAGACCTGGGCACCGCGGCAGGCCTCCAGCAGCACCAGCGGCACGCGCTGGGCGCTCAACAGGTCGCCCAGGTCGCGGCCGGGGACCAGGTGGGTGCGGCCCTGGTCGTCCTCAAAGCACAGGGCGCCGACGCCGGTCTGTGGGTAATACTGGCCATGACCGTCGAAGTGGACGATGTGGTAGGGCCGGCCGGCGTCGCGGGCGGCGCTGAGGCGGCGCTGGAGTTCCGGCAGGGTCGGGGGCTCGCAGAAGTCGAGGCGGATCGCATCACCCTCGCGCTGGCCTGTCTGGCCGAGCCCGGCCAGCGCATCGAGCACCGGGCGGACACTGGTGCGCGGGTCGATGAAGCCGGTGTCCTCGGGGCGGCTGACGATCAGCAGCAGGCGCAGCGGCAGGGCTGGTTGGTTGCTGCCCTGGACCACGGGCGCCGGGGCGCTGTCGCGCAGCAGTCGGCGGCGCAGGGTCAGGCCGCGCAGTGCGAGCGGGCCGCGGTTGTCGCGGAGCATCTCCCAGGGGCGGATCAGAAAGTCCGCGCTGTCGCTCGCCAGTGTCAGCAGCACGCGGTGGCCGCCGGGTACCGTGGCGCCACGGTCCAGGTGGCTGCAGATATCGGCATAGATCGAGTCCCGCTCGCCGCCGGGGAACAGCGCCGCACAGAGTTGCCGGCCCCAGTCCGCGAGCCGCTGTTCCAAGGCTGCGGCCCGGGCCCGGTCGCCGGCGCCGGGGAACTGGATGTAGCACTCCAGATACCAGGCCAGTTCGTCCAGGTCGGCCTTGGTCAGCGGGAGGTTGAATGCAAATGAGTTGCCGCCGTCCCACTGGCCCTCGCAGGTGTCGCCCTGCTGGCGGATGGTGAGGATATACTCCTTCGGTGCCGGCGGCGCGGGCCGCGGGGGCGCCGGCGGCTGGGCGGTGATGCCGGCGACGAGCCGGTCAATGGCCTGCTCGAAGGCGGGGCCGTGCAGGTCATCGGGCAGGTACACGGCGGAGTATTGGCCCAGGAACAACGGCAGCGCGCCCGCTCCCGGCAACAGCACCGGGATCGCCGGCTTGCCGGCGTTGCGGGCCTGGCTCAGTGCGACGCCCATCTCCTGCTGCTGCACCGGGCCGATGGCGTTCGGCCCGACCAGCACTGCCGCCGCGGTGCACTGCAACAGCGCCTGTTCCAGTGCCGACAGCCAGGGCTGGCCCGGCAAGATCTGCTCCTGGTCGATCCACAGCGCGATGCCGCGGGCCTTCAGCGCCGCGACGACCGGTGCCACGAGCGCCGCGTCGCGGCTGTTGTAGCTGATGAAGACCTGCTGTCCGCCCATGTCCGCCGCCTCCGTGGACCGTTCCGAAAACCGCTGCCTTGGGGGCAGATTAACAATCGGGTTCGGCGATTGCCAGCCTGGCGGCGGGGCGTCGGCAGTTCCAAGTTTGGGCGGCAGCATCCAGCGTGGAGCCGTCGGCGGGGCTGTTGGTGGATGCGCTGCGCTTATCCACCCTACAAAACCTGCAATCCTGTAGGGTGGATAAGGCGCGCCGCACGATGTTCGGGATTCAGCACGTCGGTTGTGCGCGCCGCATCCACCATGGGCCGCTGCAAAGGCACACCGCAAGGCTCTTCTTGTGACCAGGCGATCAACGCCGAGCGCGCCATTGCCGCGGGCTGCACTTGGCCCAGTTCCGGAAGGCGCGCGAAAAGGCATTCGGATCGGCATAGTGCAAGGCCGCCGCGATTTCCGCGATCGGCAGGCTGGTGCTGTCAAGCAGTTGCTTGGCGATCTCAAAGCGCTCTTCATCGATGAGTTGCTGCAGGTGCATTCCCTCATCCGCCAGGCGTCTGCGCAGCGTTCGCTCACGGATGCCGAACAGCCGCGCAATCGCCGCGGCCGACGCGGTCCCGCCGCGGATCATCTGGTGTGAGACGCCCCGCACCTGCTCGGCAAAGCTCATCGGGTTGCTGGCCGCCGCCTCGCGAATGGTCCGGGTGAGGGCGGCATGGCGCAGCGGATCGGCACCCGCAATAGGCTGCGCGAGCCAGGAGGAGGCGAACAGGATCGCCGAGACCTCGGCATCAAAGGTCAGGCTCGTCCCAAACAAGCGGCGATACGGGGCGAGGTCGCCGGGGCGGCCGTGCGCGAACTGAACGCGCATCGGCTGCCACGCGGGACCGCAGAGTGCGCGCAGGATACGGTAGGCGATGGTGATCGCGCCGTCGGCGATCTGCGCCGTGGCCGGTGTCCCGTGGCGATAGATCGAATACCCCAACGTCACGCAGGAGGGGTCCGGAGCCAGCAGGATCGGCACCGCACCCCGGTCGGTGAGGTCCAGATGCAGCAGCAGGCTGCGGATGGCGTCGCCGACCGTGGCTGAATGACGCATCAGTAAGCCGAGGTGACCCAGCGCCTCCAGGGTGAAGCGTTCGCCGATCAGGAGCCCGAAGTGGTCACATCGCGTGAGCGCGACGCAGGTGTCCAACAGTCGCCCGAGCGACTCGATCGCGATCCGTGCCGCGGCGTCCTCGAATAGCTCGGGATCGACTTGAGCCTCGGCAAATGCACGCGCCGGGCTGACGCCCAGATCGGTCAAGACAGCCGGGAGCGTACGGATCGGCCCCACCCACAGGTCGCCGAACCGACGCGGGGTGCCCCCGGCCGGGGTGGCGCCGGCGGGCGGGACTTTCGCCTCAATGGTGCTGGAATCCTGTGACATTGCCGTTTGGCTCGGTCAGGTGAGGCCGGAATTGCAAGGTAGACTAGCAGCCGCTTTGATAAATTCAAAGAACAGGATTGGCTTTCGGCTTTCGGGCCTGGGTCATCGTGCCGGCCACTGGAGGCCGAGGCTTTACCGTGAAAGTGCGTCGTCAGGACATCCTGGCCTGACGGCGTCGGGACTGGAACGGTCAGGGCTGGAAGCCCTGACTACGCAGCGGTCCAGAGGACTTTCATGTTCCGGGGTGGCGCGGGCGCCATGGTCGTTAGCCGGTCCGGCGTATGAACATTCACCAAGAGGCAACTTCGATGCGTGTGTCCGGCATGATCTTTCCGCGGCGACGAATCGGCTGGCTGGGCCTGATTCTGTTGGTGGGGCTGGGGCTGTGGCTGGGGCGGGCGGCGTCCGCGGCGGTGCAGGTCACCGGCGTGCCGGGCTCGCCCAGCGCCACCACGACCATCCCCGGTAATCAACTGCCGCCGCCCGATCCCAAGTTCGGCGGTGTCATCAAGGACGGCGCCCTGCAGTCCAAGCCGTGGTGGCCGCCGGCCGTCGTGCCGCCCACGGGCGCGCCGAACGTGCTGCTCATCATCACCGACGACGCCGGTTTCGGCGTGCCCAGCACCTTCGGCGGCGTCATCCCGACGCCGACCATGGACCGCATCGCCAATGAGGGCCTGCGCTACAACCGGATGTTCTCCACGTCGCTGTGCTCGCCGACGCGCGCCGCCTTGATCACCGGGCGCAACCACCACTCGGTCGGGTTCGGCGTGATTTCCGAGCAGTCGACCGGTTTCCCCGGCTACAACAGCATCATCGGTGTGGACAACGCCACCATCGGCCGCATCCTGCTCGACAACGGCTACAACACCTCCTGGTTCGGCAAGGATCACAACACGCCCGCCTTCCAGGCGAGCCAGACCGGCCCCTTCACCCAGTGGCCGACCGGCATGGGCTTCGACTATTTCTACGGCTTCGTCGGCGGCGACGCCAACCAGTGGGAGCCGAACCTGTTCCGCAACACCACGCAGATCTACCCCTTCCTGGACAAGGAACCCGGCACCTGGAACCTGATCACCGGGATGGCCGACGAGGCCATCGACTGGGCGACGCGGATGCATCAGTCCGACCCGCACAAGCCGATCTTCATCAAATACGCGCCCGGCGCCACGCATGCCCCGCACCATCCAACCAAGGAATGGGTGGACAAGATCAGCGCCATGCACCTGTTCGACGACGGCTACGAAAAGCTGCGCGAGCGGATCTTCGCCAACCAGAAGCGGCTTGGCGTGATCCCCCCGGATGCGCAGCTCACGCCCTGGCCCAAGGAGGTCTTGAAGCCTTGGGATGCGCTCACGCCCGAGGAGAAAAAGCTCTTCATCCGTCAGGTCGAGGTCTTCGCCGCCTACTCCGCCTACAGCGACCATGAGATCGGCCGCGTGATCCAGGCCTTCGAGGACCTGGGCAAGCGCGACAACACGCTGGTCATCTATATCAACGGCGACAACGGCACTAGCGCCGAGGGCGGGCCGATCGGGACGCCGAACGAGGTGGCCTTCTTCAACGGCGTCACCGTACCGGTGGACGTACAGATGAAGTGGTACGACGTCTGGGGCACCGAGCAGACCTACAATCACATGTCCGCCGGCTGGTCCTGGGCCTTCGACACGCCCTTCGACTGGTTCAAGCAGAACGCCTCGCGCCTGGGCGGCACCAACCAGAATATGGTCGTGTCCTGGCCGGCGCGCATCAAGGATAAGGGCGCCCTGCGTGAGCAGTTCGTGCACGTGATCGACGTCGTGCCGACGATCCTCGAAGCTGCCGGCATCCGCGCCCCCGAGTTGGTGGACGGCATCAAGCAAAAGCCGATCGAGGGGACCAGCTTCCTTTACACCTTCGACGCGGCGAACGCCAAGGCCCCGTCGCGCCACCAGACTCAGTACTTCGAGATGATGGGGCAGTGGGCACTCTACGAGGATGGCTGGCTGCTCAGCACCAAGGTCGATCGCGCACCCTGGGAGGCCTTCGGCGCGGCTAACGCCGACCCGCTGAACAATCAGGTGTTCCAACTCTACGATCTCACCAAGGACTTCACCCAGTCCAACGACATTTCCGCCAAGCACCCGGAGAAAGTCAAGGCGATGCGCGCGCAGTTCCTTGCCGAGGCCAAGAAGTACCAGGTCCTCCCGCTCGACGGATCGGTGGCGGCGCGGGTCATCGCGCCGCGCCCGAACATCACCGCCGGGCGCACCGAGTTCGTCTATACGCGCCCGATGGTCGGCCTGCCGCAGGGTGACTCGCCGATGCTGCTGAACACCTCCTACACCATCACCGCCGACATCGAGGTGCCGGAAGGCGGTGCCGAGGGCATGATCCTGACCTCGGGTGGGCGCTTCGCCGGCTACGGCTTTTATCTTCTCGGGGGCAAGCCGGTATTCTTATGGAATCTGATCGACCTCGAGCGCCCCAAGTGGCAGGGCACCGCGGCACTGTCACCGGGACGGCATACGCTGGAGTTCGACTTCAAGTACGACGGGCTCGGCGTGGGCACGCTGGTGTTCAACAGCTTCAGCGGGCTCGGTCGCCCCGGCACCGGCACGCTCAAGGTGGATGGCAAGGTGGTCGACACCAAGACCCTGCCGAAGACGCTGCCGATCATCCTGCAGTGGGACGAGAGCTTCGACATCGGTTCGGATACGCTCACAGGCGTGAACGACGCCGACTACCAGCCGCCGTTCCCGCTCACGGCCAAGCTGAACAAGCTGACGATCGCGGTCGACCGGCCGGAACTCACGCCCGCAGACATCCAACAACTGAAGGAAGGGGAAGCAAAGGCGGCGGCGGCCAGGGAATAGCCCGGCACGGCCCTTGGCGCCCGCGCGCGGGTCGCCCGAGACGGGCGGCACCGCGCAGGAGGGTCACCAACAGAACAGAGGAGACAGCCAATGGCCATACTGAAGCAGACGCTATCCCGCCTTGCCTTGGTGACGGCGGTCCTGGCGGCCCCCGCCGCAAGCCATGCGCAAGCGCTCGCGGACTCACCGAGATTCGCGCCCGAGGTGCCGGCCAAGATTACGACGCCCGATACGGCCGAGACCCGCATCGGCACTTTGCGCTTCAAGGCCGGCGCCCCCGATCCCGCGACAGTGCAGTTGGCCTACGATCAACTGGATTTCGGTCGCGGCGTCGATGCCTTTTTGCGCGGCATGTCGGCCACATCTGTCTATGCCGTGTGCCGCGGCCTCGAGGAGGCGGGCATCGAGGCCAATCGGGGCATCGGTATCAGCGAGGACCTGCTCGATGCCCGGTCGCTGTTCCTGACGCCCAACACGACCACTGTCTACGTCTTGGCTTGTCTGAATCTAAATGATGGACCCGTGGTGTTGCAGGTGCCGCCGCGGGTGCTGGGTCCAGTGGACGACGCCGATTTCCGCTGGGTCACGGACGTCGGCCTGACGGGTCCGGACAAGGGACACGGCGGCAAGTATCTGTTCGTCCCGCCGGGTCACAAGGGCAAGCTCCCGGAGACCGGCTATCACGTCGCCAAGCCGCGCACCAACAGGTTGCTCGTGTTTTATCGCGCCTTTGTCGAGAAGGGGGACATCGCCGCCGCGGTGGACGGGGTCAAGTCGAAGGCGGCTGTCTATCCGCTCGCAGCGGCGGCCAAGCCCCCGGCGACCCAATTCGTCAACGTTTCCGGCAAACAATTCAACACGATCAGCGCCAACGACTTCAGCTTTTACGAGGAGCTGAACGGCGTGGTGCAGAACGAGCCCGCGGACTGGGTCGATCCGGATACGGTGGGCCTGTATGCCGCTATCGGCATCCGCAAGGGTCACCCATTCGCGCCCGACGAGCGGATGAAGAAGACCCTCACCGAGTCGGTGGCCGTAGCGAATGCGATCGCACGCGCGAACCTGTTTGCTTCGCGCGACCCGCGGACCCGGATTTTCTCCGACCGGCAATGGCTGACGCCGTTCGTGGGCGGCAGTTACCAATTCCTCGACGGGGCCGAGCGTCTGCTCGATGCGCGCATGATGTTCTTCTATTACGCCACCGGTATTACGCCAGCCATGAGCGAGGCCAAGCCGGGCACCGGCTCGGCTTACGCGGGGCTCTTCCGCGATTCCGCTGGAAATTACTTGGACGGCGGACGCACCTACAAGGTCGACCTGCCGGGACCCATCCCGGCGAAGGATTTCTGGTCCTTTACGGTCTACGATAACCAGACCCGCTCCCTGCTGCCGACCGACCAAAAGCTTGCGGGGCTCGACAGCACTGTGCCGGAGATGAAAAAGAATCCGGACGGCGGCGCCACCGTCTGGTTTGGACCCAAACCGCCGCCCGGCGAGGAAACAAACTGGGTGCAAACCATGCCCGGTAAGGGCTACAACGTGATGCTGCGGCTCTATGGGCCGCTGGAGCCTTGGTTCGACCAGACCTGGCGACCGGGCGATTTCGAATTGCAGCCGTAACCTCCGGTGCTGCTCCGGATTCGGTGCGCCTTCGCCCAGACACCTGCGCCGTGATTCTTGAAAAACGGGCAGGTTCCTGGTTGTTAATACTGCCGGCAATCTTGCCAGACCACTCCGGTTTGCCGGGTATGATCCAGCAACCAGGGCACCGCGACCAGCGCCTTGGGATGAATGTCATGAAACAGAATGACGCCGCGCCGCCATAACAGCATCAGCGTCATAATCCGCTGGGCCGCGTCTTCGCCACTGACCCGACTATTCCAATCCTGCGAGTCGATATTCCACAGCGCTACTTTCAGATCGTGCTTGCTGAAGAAGTCACCGCTGTCGGCGCGGCGTTGTCCATAAGGCGGACGGAACCAGGGCTGATAGGACCGCGGGAAAGTTGCTTTAACCAGATCGCGGGTATCGATAATTGAGATTTGCCATTTCTCCCATTTGGCATGAGATTCATGTCGCCAGCCGTGCATCGCGGCGCATTGTCCGTGAAACAGCGTTGCCGGCGTGGCCGGTCCCGCTTGTTTCAGCCGGGCTTGCAACCGCTCGCCCAGCATATAAAACGAGGCGTGAAGATTATTTTTTGTCAGTAATGCCAGCAGTGTATCGGTATTCCCATCGGGTTGCGAAGGGCCATCATCAAAGGTCAATAAAAAATGCCGATCCGGAAGTTCAAAGCCGGTGTTTTCCAGCGCAGAAAGGGTATCAATCTCACTGCTGACCTTCGGGAACAGTGCAGCCAGCCTAATCAATTCACCGGCATAGCTGTTATGGAAAACCCGGGCTTTGTTGTGCCAGTTGCGATAGGACTCCGGCAATTTTTCTGCTAATGCTTCGGCGGCGGTCAGAAGTTCATCCGCCGTGCTGATGTTGTCGCAAAAGACCTCGGAATTAGCGCAGTCAGCCGCGGCAAACCGCCAGTTTTGCAACAGATGTGCGGTCAACTGATTGCGCACCCGCGCGACCGAAGCGGCATCCACCTGTTTAATGTTCAGTTGGGTTTTTAATGTCGCGGCGTCTTGTTCCGCCACTTTGGCCAGCGCAGCAGCAAACACCAGGATTTCCGCTCTCGAAGCGCGATCAAAGGCAGCGGTGGAATTCATTGTTTCCGGCCATAGCGACCGATCCGCAAAGGCGACGGTGTCCGGGCCATAAGCAAACAATGGTTTAAAGCAGCACATCAACAGGAGAGCGATCAATGCGTTTTTCATGGTTGCTTCCGGCAATGCCAGGCGGGTTTCGCTGCCAACGAGCGCTTGAAAAAAAATCGAGAGGCCAACTGGCTGGCCGCCAGAGCGAAACAGCGGTTGATCGTCATGCCGGCCTCGATCAAGATTCCGGCCACTTGGGCTCGCCGGGTGCGTAGTCAGGCCATCCTGGCCTGACACCGTCAGGGCTGGAAGCCCTGACTACGCACGCGGCTGGCCGGGATTACGATCAAGGCCGTCGCGCCCGCCGGGCGTGAAATCCGCCATTGGAAGATGCACCGAGTCGTCGAAGATCAGGGGGGATAGGAAATCCAACCGCACGGCGGCTGCGACCGCGGGGACCCTAGCATTGAAGGAAGGGGCTCGGCAAGTGCAGACTGCGATCCGACGGTGGCTGATGGGGGGGAACAGCGAGGAACAAACCGCTGTTTGGCAGCATACTATATTGCGCTCTTATTGCGCTCGGAGTCTTCGACCGTGACTCAATATTCATTGACCTTGACGGGCGAACTGCTCCCCGGTGCCGACCGCGCGGTGGCGGTGACGGTTCTGGCCGCGATGCTCAAGCTGCCGGCGCCGCAGGCCGAGTCGCTGCTCAACGGCCGTCCGCGCACGCTGCGCGGCCCGCTCTCGGCGGCTGCGGCGGAGCAGGTGCGCCGTCGCTGCGAGCGGGCGGGGGTGGTCGCGCTGGTGCGCCCCTGGTCAACGACCGCCGCGGCAGCGCCGGCCACGGCGTCCGAGGTGTGGGCGCGCCCGAGCAGGTTCGAGGTCGCGGCCCCGACGAAACGCTGTCCCAACTGTGGCGAGGAGCAGCCCGAGGCGGACCTGTGTCGGCGCTGCGGGATCGTCTTCGCCAAGTTCGGCTTGGCGCGTCCAGCGCTCCCGACGGCCAGGGCGGCGCGGGCATCGACCAGTGACGCCGAGTTTCCGTTCAAGGTGGTCACGCAACTGGTATTACTGGTCTTTCTGTCGAGCCTGGGGGTCGCCCTCTGGAGCCACTGGAAGAAGGCCCAGTTGCCCGCGCCCGCGTTCTACGACCAGGCCCAACTGGCCGCGCCACGCCAGACCCCCACGGCGCGGCAACCCTTCACCGTGCATGCGCAAGGCATCCTCTACACCATTGAGCCGCTCTACGACTACGTGCTCGAGGCCGTGGTCGTGAGCCTGCATGACAGCGACGTTTTTTGGGATATCTACCACTTCAAGGATTGGCAAGACTTCATCAACATCCGTGACCTGTGTGTGGTCTGGGGCGCGAATGTCCGTACCGACGCCTTCCGCGCCATGAGCTACAGCAATACGACCTGGACCTGTTGGGTGGGGCCGCGCAACGATCCGGCGGCCCAGTGGTTCGCCTGGGACCAGCTGTCCAATAACCACCTGCTGAGCGCCGACCCGCAGGTCCAGCGGGCCATCAAGTCCGCGGTCATCGGTGACCAGATCCGCCTCACCGGTCAGTTGGCGCGCTATTCACACGGCGGCGGCTTTCAGCGGGGCACCAGCACCACCCGCACCGACCAGGGCAATGGGGCCTGCGAGACGGTCTATGTCGAGCGCTTTGAGATCATCCGACCGGCCAACCCCGGTTGGCGCCTGGTCTATCGGTTGAGTCTGGTTCTGCTGTGGGGCGCCCTGGTGGGTCTGGTCGTGCTCTTCTTCGTCGCACCGGTGCGGGGGTTGCGAGGCTGACCGGTGGCGAAGCACATAGAGCGTTCGCACCTGATATCCAGACAGACTTTCGTGTAGGGGCGGGTTTGAAACCCGCCCCTACGTCCGGTTATCACGTCCGAAGGCTATAACTGAGTCACCGAGGCAGGCTTTGGGGACAGCCTGCAAGGCTACCGATCTTAGCCGGCTATCTCGCCGGGACTTGATTCCCATGCAGCGACAGGCAAGACTCCGAACTCTGTAGATCAGGCATAGGATGGGAACACAATGCGACCTTACATGATGACCGGATTGGGGGCATTCATCGCGTTCGCGGTTGGCTTCGCCCAGCTCGCGCGGGGCCAGGACCCTCAGGCCACGGCCGTGATCTTCGAGGACGTGCGGATCTTCAACGGCACCTCGGATCGGCTGTCGGAGCCATCCAACGTTCTGGTGCTGGGCAATCGCATCGCGACGCTCTCCAGGGACCCCATCCCCGATCCTACTGACGCCTCGGTCACCCGCATCGCCGGTGGCGGTCGCACCCTCATGCCCGGGCTGATCGACGCCCATACCCACATCATGTTCGCGACCTTGCCGCAGCACGTGATCCTGGCCAGCGATGCCGGATACATCAGCGTCGCCGCCACCAAGGCCGCGAAGGACATGCTGATGCGCGGCTTCACCAGCATCCGTGATCTGGGCGGCCCGGTCTTCGGTCTCAAGCGCGGCATCGATCAAGGGTTGGTGGTCGGCCCGCGTATCTGGCCCGCGGGGGCCTTCATTTCTCAGTCCGGTGGCCATGGCGACTTCCGACTGCCCAATGAGCTGCCGGCTCCGCCGGGCTATTTCTCCTTCAGCGAACGCATCGGCGCCGCGGCCATCGCCGACAGTCCGGACACGGTGCGCCAGCGTGCCCGCGAGCAGCTCGCCCTGGGTGCCTCCCAGATCAAACTGATGGCCGGCGGCGGGATCGCGTCGAGCTTTGACCCCCTGGACGTGACCCAATACACGGTCGCCGAGCTGCGTGCGGCGGTCGAGGCGGCGGAGAACTGGGGCACCTATGTCGCCGTGCATGCCTATACGCCACGGGCCGTGCGGCAGGCGATCGAGGCGGGCGTGAAGTGCATTGACCACGGCCACCTACTGGATGAGGCCACCGCGCGGCTGATGGCCGAGCAGGGCGTGTGGTGGAGCCTGCAACCGTTCACGGGTGACGGGCCGTCCGCCTTCGCGGAGGGCTCCCCCAACCGGCTCAAGCAGCTGCAGATGTTCAGCGGTACCGACCAGGCGTATGCGTTGGCGAAAAGGCACAAGATCAAGACCGCCTGGGGCACGGACATCCTCTTCAGCGCCGAGACCTCGGCCAGACAGGGACAGCAGCTCGCGAAAATGGTCCGCTGGTACAGCCCCGCGGGCGCATTGAAGATGGCAACCGCGGACAACGCCGAGCTGTTGGCCCTGTCCGGCCCCCGCAGCCCCTACCCGGGCAAGCTCGGGGTCGTCGCGGAGGGCGCCCTGGCGGATCTGCTGCTGGTCGACAGGGACCCCCTGGCCAACATCGACCTGGTCGCCGACCCCGCTCACTTTCTGGTGATCATGAAGGACGGCGTAGTCTATAAGAACCTTGTGCAATGAGGGAGCGACGATGATTAAACCAAGGCTCAATATGGGTTCCGGACTCTGAGTTTAGGTGATTTCCGGTAATCGTTCAGACCCCCACCTGCGGCAGGGGGGCCAGCGGCAAACCCTGGCGCCGGTCCGTGATGGCCGTGACCAGGTAGGTCCAGGGCGAATGCTGGCGTTGCCGACAGGTGTCGATGACACTG
>Ga0247839_1001793_pt1 | contig 34150 bp, 31 predicted proteins | sample LaCruzMarch2015__6_FD_192405 | JGI IMG/M metagenome (GOLD analysis project Ga0247839, IMG submission 192405) | Freshwater microbial communities from meromictic Lake La Cruz, Castile-La Mancha, Spain - LaCruzMarch2015_16m | ecosystem: Environmental > Aquatic > Freshwater > Lake | place: Spain... | reverse complement strand
GCAAACTTAAAGCTTGTAGCTGGGATGATGCCTTTAAATTTATTACTGACAACACAAAAGGTTTTACTGGAGATAAAGTTTTTGGAGCAGTTGGCGATTTAGTTGATGTTGAAAGCATGTATATGTTTAAGAAATTCTTCAAAGATGTTTTATCTTCAGATAATATAGATTTTAGACAGACAAATTATTTTATCGACCCGTCACACAAAGCTAATTACTTATTCAACACATCTATTGCTCGTTTAGAAGAAGCTGATTTGGTAGTTTTAGTTGGTACTAATCCAAGATTAGAAGCGACCATCCTAAATGCTAGAATTAGAAAGGCTTATTTAGCTAGAAAAGCTAAGGTTTATTCTATTGGTGATGTGGGTAATCTTACTTATCCGCATGAGAATGTTGGTTCATCGCTTTCAGCAATTGGTGACATTTTAGCAAAAAATGGAAAAATTTATAACAGTCTTAAATCTGCAAAGAAGCCAGTATTTATTATTGGTGAATCTGGATTAAGTCCAAACGGAGAGTATGTTTTAGAAACTATAAAGAAGATCTTAAAAGATAACAATTTTTTAAATAATGATTGGAATGGTTTAAACATTCTTCATCAAAACGCATCAAGTGTTGGAGCGATATATTTGAATTTACTTAAACCTAATTTTTTAGACAATTTAAATGATGATACTTTAAAAGTAGTTTATCTTTTAGGAGCTGATCAAATTAAAATTAAACCTATTAACAAATTTATAATCTATCAAGGAACGCATGGTGGATTGAATAGTAAAATTGCTGATGTGATTTTACCAGGAGCTGCTTACACGGAAAAGCAAGGTTTATATGTAAACACTGAAGGCAGGGTACAAAATGCTAACAAGGCAAGTTTCCCACCAGGAAATGCTAAAGAAGACTGGAAGATACTTAGAGCGTTGTCTGATATGTTTAAAAAAACAATTGATATTAACTCTCATCAAATTTTAAGAGAAAATTTATTTAAAGATTATCCAATATTTAAAGAAGTAGATGAATTACCTAAATCTGTAATCGACAATCTAATATTTAAAAATGTTACTCCAATAAATGGCAACATTAAAATTGCTGATTTTGATTTTTATTTTTCAAATATTATAGCAGCTTCCTCAAAGACAATGGATGAATGTAAAAAAGCTAAACAAATTTTACAAAAGACAGGAACTGATAATTAATGTTTTTAGAATATTTAAATATAGTTTTGTATGATCTTTTGAAGATTGCAGCTCTTGTCGTTCCAGTTTTAATAGCAGTTGCAATGATTGTTTGGGTCGATCGAAGGGTTTGGGGAGCAGTTCAGCTTAGAAAAGGACCTAATGTTGTCGGACCTTTTGGTTTATTCCAAACTTTTGCCGATGCTTTAAAATATATTTTTAAAGAAGTAATTATTCCTGTCCGTGCAAATAAAGTTATTTTTATTATTGCACCAATTGTAACCATGTCGTTGGCATTAATTTCTTGGGCAGTTATTCCATTTAGTGAAACTTTAGTACTAGCAGATATAAACGTTGGAATTCTCTATATTTTTGCTGTGTCTTCTCTAGGTGTGTATGGGATTATTATGGCAGGTTGGGCATCAAACTCTAAATATCCATTCTTGGGCGCCCTAAGATCAGCTGCTCAGATGGTTTCTTACGAGGTCTCAATTGGACTTATTATAATAAACGTACTTTTATGTGCAGGTTCGTTAAACTTAAGGGATATTGTTTTGGCACAGAAGAATATCTGGTTCGCAATCCCATTATTTCCAATGTTTGTTATCTTTTTTATCTCTGCTTTAGCAGAAACTAACAGACCTCCATTTGATTTACCTGAGGCTGAGGCTGAACTTGTATCAGGGTACCAAACCGAATACTCAGGAATGATGTACGCTTTATTTTGGTTAGGAGAATATGCAAATATTTTATTAATGTGTGCTCTTGGTTCTATATTGTTTTTAGGGGGTTGGTTATCTCCAGTAGATGTATATCCACTAAATGCAATTCCATCTCCGTTATGGCTAATTTTTAAAATATTTTTATTATTTATTTTATTTGCGCTAGTTAAGGCAATTGTGCCTCGATATCGCTATGATCAACTTATGAGATTAGGCTGGAAGGTTTTTCTACCATTTTCATTATTTTGGGTAGTGTTAACGGCAGGTTTTTTATATTTTTTTAACTTATTACCAAAATGAAAATTAAATTCTCTAGAATATTAAAAACAATTTTTTTATCTGAATTTGTTAAAGGTTTATATCTTGCTTTCTTTTATATGTTTAAAAAAAGAGCAACAATTAATTACCCATTTGAAAAAGGTTCTATCAGTCCAAGATTTAGGGGTGAACATGCATTAAGACGATATCCAGATGGCGAAGAAAGATGCATAGCTTGTAAATTATGCGAAGCTGTCTGTCCCGCGCAAGCAATTACTATTGAAGCAGAACCTCGTGAAGATGGATCAAGACGAGCGACTAAATATGACATTGATATGTTAAAATGCATTTATTGTGGTCTTTGCCAGGAATCCTGTCCTGTTGATGCAATTGTTCAAGGACCTAATTTCGAATTTGCTACCGAGACCAGAGAGGAGCTTTATTACAATAAGGAAAAACTTTTAGAGAATGGTGATAAATGGGAAAAAGAATTAGCTCATAATATAAGAGTAGATAAATCATTTAGATGACAGCCCACGCATTAATTTTTTATTTTTTATCAACAATTACAATTCTTTCTAGCATAATGGTTATTTCTACTAAAAATACTGTTCATGCTGTGTTTTTTTTAATTTTAGATTTTGTAAGTATTTCAGCTTTATTCATTATGATTGGAGCAGAGTTTGTTGGGATGATTTTACTTATAGTTTATGTTGGCGCAGTCGCGGTGTTATTTTTATTTGTTGTAATGATGCTTGAGGGTAACTTTATAAAAATAAAACAAAGTTTTTTACAATATTTGCCATTTGGTTTTTTTATTGGTGTTGTAATCCTTCTAGAATTGGTGCTGATTATTGGTAGTTGGCAATACAGACCTGAATTTATTAAGACTGCAAAAATTTCATATAATGCAAATGAGACTAACACTGAGCAAATTGGAAAATTAATTTACACTGATTTTTTTTTACCATTCCAACTTTCAGGAATAGTCCTGTTAGTTGCTATGATAGGTGCTATTTTACTCACTTTTAGACGTAGAGATAATGTTAAGAGACAAGATATTTTAAAGCAGTCATCTCGTGAGAGAGAAGACTCAATTGTGCTTGTGGATGTTGAAAGTAACAAAGGAGTAAAAGTTAATGATTGAAATTACCCTAGTTCACTATCTTTTTTTATCTGCAATCATTTTTACATTAGGCGTATTTGGAATTTTTGTTAATCGTAAAAATGTAATTGTCATTTTAATGTCTATTGAATTAATTTTGCTTTCAGTAAACGTTAATCTTGTAGCTTTTTCAGTCTATTTACAAAATATAACAGGCCAGATTTTTGCTCTCTTTATATTAACCGTAGCAGCAGCTGAAGCTGCAATTGGTCTTGCCATACTTGTAGTGTTTTTCCGAAACAGAGGATCTATTCAAGTTGAAGACATCAATTCAATGAAAGGTTAAATGCTTTATTTAATATTATTTCTACCTTTACTTGGTTCTTTTATTTCAGCTTTTTTTTATAAAAGGATTGGCGATATAACTTGTCAGATTATAACATCTGCATTTATTGTAACTGGAGCTATTCTTTCTTCGATTATTTTACTTGAAACTATTAAAACTGGAAAAGTTTATGAGTATCCAATTCTTAACTGGATTACATCTGGTTCATTAAAATTGCATTGGTCTATATACGTAGATTCACTTACAGCAGTGATGCTTGTTGTTGTAAATTCAGTTTCAGCTTTAGTTCATATTTATTCAATTGGTTATATGAGCCACGATCCACATAAACCAAGATTCATGTCTTATCTTTCTCTTTTCACATTTATGATGTTATCGCTAATAACAGCTGATAACTTTTTACAATTATTCTTTGGTTGGGAAGGAGTTGGGCTTGCATCTTACTTATTAATTGGTTTCTGGTTTAAAAAAGAAACCGCAAACAATGCGTCCATGAAGGCTTTTATTGTGAACAGAGTAGGTGATCTTGGTTTGTTAATTGCAATGTTTTTAATTTTTAAAATTTTTGGATCTTTAAATTTTAGTGAAGTTTTTTCACAAGCTGCTGATCAGTCTAAAAATTCAATTAAGATCTTTGGTGGTGAATACAATTTAATCACAACGATTTGTGTATTCTTATTTATTGGGGCAATGGGTAAGTCCGCTCAAATTTTTCTTCATACTTGGCTTCCTGATGCCATGGAAGGACCAACACCAGTATCAGCGTTAATTCACGCTGCAACCATGGTTACAGCAGGAGTGTTTTTAGTTGCAAGATGTTCACCGTTGTTTGAGTATTCTCAATACGCTTTAAACTTAGTTGCCTTTGTTGGGGCAACAACTGCAATCTTTGCAGCCTCAATTGCAATCGTTCAAACAGATATAAAGAGAATTATTGCTTACTCTACATGTAGTCAGCTTGGTTACATGTTCTTTGCAGCTGGAATGGGTGCTTATAACGTTGCTATATTTCACCTATTTACACATGCATTCTTTAAAGCTCTTTTATTCTTAGGAGCAGGTTCAGTAATCCACGCATTCCATGATGAACAAAATATAGAAAAGATGGGTGGAGTTTGGAAAAAAATTCCACTTACTTATGCTCTGATGTTAATTGGCACCCTTGCTTTAACAGGATTTCCATTACTCGCAGGATTTTATTCTAAAGATGCAATTATAGAATCTGCTTATTTTTCTAAAAGTTTGTTTGCAGGTTACGCATTTGTAATTGGTGTAACTACTGCATTTATTACCTCAATTTATTCATGGAGATTAATTTTTAAAACTTTCCACGGAAAATATAACAACACGATGAACTTTGAAAAAGTTCATGAGTCAGGACCGGTAATGCTTATTCCACTATTATTACTTGCGGTTGGTGCGATATTTTCAGGTTATATGTTCCATGGAATATTTATTGGAGAGAATACACAGTTTTGGGGTAAGGCAATATTTTTCTTAAAACAAACAGCTTATGGTCATCCACCATTATGGTTATTGATCATAATTCCAACATTAGTAATTTCTGCAATTCCTTTATCGTTTATTTTATTTTTAAAGCGAAAAGATATTGTTGAAGGCTTTGTTAATAATAATAAGCCCTTTTATAATTTTTTAGTTAAGAAATGGTATTTCGATGAACTTTATGATTCAATTTTTGTTAAAAGCTTTAGAGGTATTGGTATGTTTTTATGGCAAAGAGGTGATGTTAAAACAATCGACGCTTATGGTCCGGAGGGTGTTGCAAAAGTTGTAAAAAATTTATCTGATAGAGCTAGTAGTATTCAATCAGGTTACTTATATCATTACGCAACAGTAATTTTAATCGGTGTAGTATTAATCGTTTCTTTTTTAATTATTATTTAACATGAACTTTCCAATTTTATCTTTCTTAACTTTCTTCCCATTAGTTGGAGTTATTTTTATTTTACTAAGACGAGGCAGTGATGAAGTTGTCGAGCGTTCATCAAAGAATATTTCAATTCTAGTCTCAGTTATTAATTTTATCGTATCATTATTTTTATGGAGTAAATTTGATCTAGTTAATCCTGGTTTTCAATTTGTAGAAGAGACTCAGTGGATTAAGAATTTCGTGTCATACAAAATGGGTGTTGATGGAATTTCAATATTTTTAGTGTTGCTTACAACTTTTATTTCACCACTTTGTATTTTTGCAGCGATTAATAGTTTAAAGAAAAGAATTAAAGAATTTTTAATTGCCATCTTGATCATGCAAACTTTTATGATCGGAGTATTTTGTGCTTTAGATTTATTCTTATTCTTCTTATTCTTTGAAGGTGGGCTAATTCCAATGTTTTTAATTATTGGAATTTGGGGTGGAGAAAGACGTGTTTATTCTGCTTTAAAGTTCTTTTTATATACGTTTTTAGGTTCAATTTTTATGCTGATTGCGATTATCGCCATCTATTGGAACATGAATACTTTAGATCTTGTTAAATTAATGGATTTAAAAATTCCTGAAAATTTACAATACTGGATGTGGTTTGGTTTCTTTATTTCTCTAGCTGTAAAACTTCCAATGTGGCCGTTCCATACATGGTTACCAGATGCACACGTTGAAGCGCCAACACCAGGATCAGTAATTCTTGCTGCAATCTTACTTAAAATTTCAGGTTATGGCTTTATTAGGTTTTCGCTTGGATTATTTCCAATCGCTTCTCACTACTTTGCAAACTTTGTATTTGTACTAAGTATTATTGCTATTATTTATGCATCGTTAGTAGCTTTGATGCAAACAGATATGAAGAAGCTAATTGCTTATTCATCCGTTGCTCACATGGGTTATGTAACAATTGGAATTTTCTCATTTACTAAACAAGGAATAGATGGTGCTATTTTCCAAATGATTAGCCACGGATTAATTTCTTCATCATTATTCTTATGTGTTGGTGTTTTGTATGATCGTGTTCACAGCAGGTTAATCGAAGACTATTCGGGTATTGTAAATATTATGCCAAAATTTGCTTTAGTATTTGTATTCTCATCACTTGCTAATGTGGGTTTACCAGGTACAAGCGGATTTGTTGGAGAGTTTTTAACTTTGATTGGAACTTTTAAAGTAAATTATATTGTATCCATACTTGCGGCAACTGGGGTTATATTATCTGCTGCTTATTCATTGTGGTTATGCAAACGAGTTGTGTTTGGTGAATTTAAAGTTAACAATCAGGGAGAAAAGTTACTAGACTTAGATGTAACTGAAATAGTTATTTTGTTTACGCTAATGATTTTAACAATTGTATTCGGTGTTTATCCAAACTTAATTTTAGAACCAATTTCATCTTCAGTAGATTTGGTTGTTAAAAATATGGGAGCTATAAAATGAAAAATATTATTCCAGAAGTATTTATATTATTAAGCTCATTCTCTTTATTAATTGCTGGAGTTTTTTCTAAAACTCTTAATAAAATAATTAATTATGTTATCGTTGCATTGTTAGCCGCTTTAATTTTTGTTATTTATTTTAACTTTTCATCATCTATCACTTTATTTGGCAACAGTTACACGATTGACCCGTTATCAAATTTTATGAAGATTTTAGTTTTGATTTCAGTTTTATTTACGATGTTAATTTCAAACACCTATCTTGAAAGACTAAAGATTGCTAAATTTGAGTATCCAATCATTCTATTGCTATCTACCCTTGGAATGTTTGTAATGATTAGCGCTAATAACTTAATTGTTTTTTATTTAGGATTAGAGCTTCAATCTCTATGTCTTTATGTACTTGCAGCGATTAATACTAAGTCCCTTAAGTCTTCAGAAGCCGGCTTAAAATACTTTGTTTTAGGCTCATTATCTTCTGGTCTCTTATTATATGGATGTTCTTTAGTTTACGGATTTACAGGTACAGTTGATTATTCAGAAATTGCAAAAGTTGCAACGGAGCAGAGTGGAGCTTTAAAATTTGGATTAGTTTTTATTCTTTGCGGAATAGCATTTAAAATATCAGCGGTACCATTTCATATGTGGGCTCCAGACGTTTATGAAGGATCACCTACATCCGTTACAACATTCTTTGCTATGGCACCTAAAGTTGCAGCCATCGCAGCTTTAATAAAATTTTTAAACGTTCCTTATGCAAACTTTATTAATGAATGGAGAACAATTATTATAGTTCTATCCGTTGCATCAATGTTCCTTGGTGCTGTTGCTGCAATTGGACAAAGTAATTTAAAACGACTTATGGCTTATAGCTCAATCGGTCATGTTGGTTTTATTCTTGCTGGCCTTGCAATAGCAACGCCTGAGTCATTAAGCGCTGTCTTAGTTTATATGGTTATTTATGTGTTTATGAATATTGGAGTATTCGCCTGTATTATGTCTTTAAATCGAAATGGAGTTTATTTTGAAAATATTTCTGATCTATCGGGAATTTCAAAACATCATCCACTTATTGCAATTTGTTTAACAATATTAACTTTCTCTTTAGCAGGTATTCCACCGCTTGCAGGATTTTTTGCAAAATTTTATATCTTCTTAGCGATTATTCAGCAAAAAATTTATTATCTTGCTGTTGTCGGATTATTATCTGCTGTGATTGCAGCATTCTACTATCTGAGAATTATAAAAGTTATTTATTTTGACCCAGCTAAAGAAAGTTACGATAAAAATTCTAATTATGGATTGAAATTTTCACTTATTGTTTCTACAGTTGTAATATTATTTTATTTTATTGATCCATCCACACTTAATACGATTGTAGAAAGTATTACAAAAAATACAAAATAAATGAGTTTACCTATTTTTAATTTTACAAAAATAGAGAGCACTAATGATTTTGCCAGATCATTAATAACAGAACATAAAATTTTTAAAGGAATTATTATCGCTGATGAGCAAACAAAGGGTCGAGGTAGATATGGCAATTTATGGAGTTCGCCAAAAGGAAATTTATATTTTACTATTTTTTTTCCAATTTTAAGATCTAATTTAAAAAAAATTCAATTTCTTGTTCAATTGCAAATTAGAAATATTATAAAAAGTTATAATGTTAAAAATATCACTTTAAAGTGGCCTAATGACCTTTATGTAAATAATAGCAAGTTTTGTGGAATTTTGCAGGAAAGCATTGTCTTCGGTAAGTTTTTTTTAATTGTTGGCATTGGGATTAATGTAAAATCCTCTCCAAAGATTAAAAAATATCCAACAACTTATTTAAATAAAGAATCAAAGAAAAAAATTAACTTAAATGAATTAGTGGAAAAACTTAAAAAAGCTTTTGTTAGCAATATTATTGATAAAAAATATTCATTAAAAAAGATTACTAAAGATTGGAATAAATATGCTTTTAATAAAAATAAGTTTATAAATTTCAAAATAAACAATAAGATTTATAAGGGTATTTTTAAGGGCATTAATAACAACGGTGCTTTGATTTTAGAGCACAATAATCACAAAGATTATTTTACGCATGGTAGTTTAGTTTGAATTATTTGATCATTGATATCGGCAATACGAATATTGATTTTGTTAATTTTAATAAGTTAACTAATAAGTATTCTAATAAATTTACAGTAGATACCTCTGATATTTTACAAGGTCGTCTTGGTTCTATTAATAAAAAAATTAAAAAAAATTTCTATCAAGGCGCTCTATCTTCAAGCGTTGTACCTATTGCATTTAATAAATTAAAAAAAATGTTAAAGACAAAAAATATTAATCTTAACGAAATTAAAGATAGAAATCTTTATTTGCCTATTAAACTTAAAATAAAAAAACCAAAACAAGTTGGTTCAGACAGAGTAGTAAATGCTATTGCTGCATTTAAAATTTATAAAAAAAATTCAATTATTATTGACTTTGGAACAGCTACAACCTTTGACGTTATTGTTCAAAATAGTTACATCGGCGGAATGATTACACCTGGCATTAATTTATCATTAAAGGTTTTAAAAGAAGCAACTGCCAAACTTCCTTTGATTAAATTAAAAAAAACTAACAAATACATAGGAAAAGATACTGTCAGCGCTATGAATAACGGTATGTATTGGGGCTATATTGGTTTAATTAAGGAACTTGTGCAAAAAATTATTAAAGAAACAAAAAAGAAGTATCTAGTTATTTTTACAGGCGGACTTGCAAATATTTTCTTCTCTTCATTTCCATTCAAAGACAAAGTTATTGATCAGCAAATAACTTTAAAAGGAATAGCTGAAACTTTAAAATTTAATTTAAAAAATATTTAATGGCTAAAGGCGGACAAGAATTAGTTTATTGCTCTTTAGGTGGGGCAGGAGAGATCGGGATGAATTTGAATTTATTTGGCTATGGAAAGCCAGGTGAATACAAATGGATCATTGTTGATATTGGAGTTACTTTTTCTGATGATAATATTCCAGGCATTGAAGTCATTCTTCCAAATCCAGAATTTATTGCAAATCAAAAAGAGAATTTACTAGGAATAGTTTTAACACATGCCCATGAAGATCACGTTGGAGCAATTGCCTATTTGTGGCCTATGTTGGAGTGTCCAATTTATGCAACCCCATTTACGGCAGCAATTGTTAGAGAAAAATTTAAAGAAAAAAAAATTAATATCGGAAGTCATTTAAAAATTGTTAAATTAGGTGGTAACGTAAAATTAGGGGCCTTTGATATTGATTACGTTACGCTTACTCATTCTATTTTAGAACCAAACGGACTTGCAATCACAACACCTGAAGGAGTTGTTTTGCATACAGCGGACTGGAAGATCGATGAGGATCCATTAATTGGAGAAAAAACGGACGTTAAGAAATTAACAGAGCTTGGAAAAAAAGGTGTCCTTGCAATGGTTTGTGACTCTACTAACATTTTTAACTTAGGTTCCTCAGGTTCAGAAAGATTAGTAAGAACCGGCCTTTTAACTGTTTTAGAGAAGATGAAAAATAGGATCATCATTACGTCCTTTGCATCGAATGTTGCAAGAATGGAAACAGTCTTCAAAGTTGCAGAAAAAATCGGGAGACATGTTTGTTTAGTTGGAAGATCTATGAATAGAATTTATGAACTAGCAAGACAGTGTAATTATTTACAAGACATTAAAGTTCCAATTGACGTTAGAGATTCAAAAAAAATGCCAAAAAATAAAATGGTATTTCTTTGTACAGGCTCACAAGGAGAGCAAAGAGCTGCCTTAGCAAGAATTGCAAACGGGACTCATCCAGATCTCCATCTAGAAAAAAATGATAACGTTATTTTTTCTTCCAGAATTATTCCTGGAAATGAAAAGAGATTATATAAAATTTTTAATGATTTTTCTAAAAGTGAAATTAATGTTTTATCCGAAGAAAATTCTATGATCCATGTCTCTGGTCATCCAGCTCGAGAAGATTTAAAAAAAATGTATTCTTGGGTTAAGCCAAAAATATTAATTCCAGTTCATGGTGAACAAAGACATATGGCCGAGCATATTAATTTTGCAAAAGAAATGGGGGTCAAGTTTCCAATTAAAGTAAGTAACGGTGAAATTATAAGACTTGCACCAGGCGAGCCTCAAGTAGTTGACAAAGTAACATGGGGTAGAGTTTACTTAGATGGTAAAGTTTTAATTGATAATGACTCTCAAGTTTTAAAAGAGAGAAGAAATATGGCTGCAAATGGTTATATGGAGGTTACGGTTTTAATTTCTAAAAATGGTGAGATAAAAAATAATCCAATAATTACTTTGAAAGGAATCCCTTTAATTGAAGAAGATGAAAGTGAGATTGAGTATGATCTAGAAGATGTAGTGATGGATACTTGTAAAACTTTTAATTTAAATAATTCAAAACAAGAAAAGAATTTAATCGATACTTTAAAAGGTAACTGTAGAAAATTAATCAACGATAAATCTGGAAAAAAACCTTTAGTAAATATTAATTTAGTTAGATTTTAGTTTATGTCGATAACAGGCGGCATTATCATTTACGTAAATCTGTGGATGATCATATTTTTTATGGTTTTACCTTTTGGAATTACGAACCAAATTGATTCTCCAGATTATCAAAAAGGTACTGATCCTGGAGCTCCAGTTGAATCTAGAATGAAAAAAAAGATTTTAATTACCACGCTTATAGCGACCATTATTTTTTCTTTTATCTTTGCCTTAGACAAATTAGATTTGTTTTATATTAGAAAATTATTATTTTAATGCTGATTTCAAAGTTATTTTTCCCAGTTCTTAGAGAAGTTTTAGCTGATGCTAAATTAAAATCACATCAGATAATGCTTAAAGCTGGAATGATTAGACAAAGTGCTGCTGGTATTTATTCATGGCTTCCATTGGGGCTAAAAGTTTTAAAGAAGATTGAGCAGGTAGTTAGAAAAGAGCAAAATAATGTTGGTGCTCAAGAAATGTTAATGCCAACCATCCAATCAGCAGATATTTGGAAAGAAAGCGGCAGATATAATGATTATGGTCAGGAAATGCTTAGAATTAAAGACCGTGGCGATAGAGAACTATTATACGGTCCAACTAACGAAGAGCTAGTTACAGAAATTTTTAGAGATAACGTAAAGTCTTACAAATCTTTACCATTAATTCTTTATCATATTCAGTGGAAGTTTAGAGATGAGATTAGACCAAGATTTGGCGTGATGCGATGCAGAGAATTCTTAATGAAAGATTCTTATTCTTTTGATCTTACGAAAGAAGATGCAATTAAGTCTTATAACAAAATGTTTTATGCGTACCTTAGAACATTTACTAGATTAGAATTAAAAGCATTACCACTTCGAGCAAGCTCAGGTCCGATTGGTGGTGACGCTTCTCATGAATTTATTATTTTAGCTGACACAGGCGAAAGCCAAGTTTATTTAGACAAATCATTACTTGATATTGATGTTAATAGCTTTGATGGCTCTGAAGCTTCAATTAATAAAATGATTTCAGCTTTCTCAACTCCATATAGCGCAACAGATGAAAAACATTCTGAAAAAGAATTTAATGAAAAAGTTTCAAAACAAAATCAGTTAGCAACCAAAGGTATTGAAGTCGGCCATATCTTTTATTTTGGAAATAAATATTCACAACCCATGAAAGCTAACGTTTTAAATAAAGAAGGAAAGAACGTTAATGTTGAGATGGGATCTTACGGCATTGGAGTTTCAAGACTTGTTGCTGCAGTGATTGAAGCTAAATGCGTTGAAGGCGTAATGAAGTGGCCACTTGTTATATCTCCGTTTGATATTGCAATTATTCCACTGAACAATAAATCGGATACTGCTCCTTTAGATAAAGCTCGAAAAATTTATGAAGCGTTAAGGAGTAATTCTATTGATGCTATTTTAGACGACACTTTGGAAAGCCCATCAAGTAAATTTAAAAACTTTGACTTAATGGGGGTTCCTTACCAAATTATTATCGGCTCAAAAAGTAATGAAGATAAACTAGAATTTAAAGAGTTAAATGCAAAAACAGAAATGTTAACAATTGAAGAGATAATTAAAAAAATAAAAAAATTTAAAGGTTAAATTGATTTCCGCTGCTGAGCTATTAATAATTAAAAATTATATTCGATCAAAAAAAAAAGATAGTTTTTTAAAAATTATCTCAATTTTTTCTTTTCTTGGAATATCTATAGGTGTTGCAACCCTTATTATTGTAATGTCAGTAATGAATGGGTTTAGAGCTGAGCTATTCGATAAGCTTTTAAAATTTAACCCACATATTACTGTTCATTCGGTTGGTAATGATGAGTTAAGTATTCCAAAGTTAATTCAGTTTTTTAATGAAAAAAAAATTGAAGTTAAAAGCATTAGAAAAGTGATTAAAGCACAAGGTTTATTGGTTTCAGAAAGAAGCAATTCAGGAATTGGAATTATTGGAATTAATAAAGAAGATTTACTTAAAGATGAGTTTATTAAGGATCTATCAGGTTATGAGAAAGGTTCAGTTGTTGTTGGTACCGCATTAGCGGATAAGCTTGGAATTGCAAAAAATAATAAGATTAATGTGCTTTCAGCAAATAATGTTTCAACGCCTTTTGGAAAATTACCTCAACAATTTACGTATAAAGTAGCCTCTACGTTCTCAAGTGGAGTATCAGAGTTAGATTATAACTACGTCTTTATTCCTTATAACGACGCTTTAGAGTTTATTAAAAATAATAAGAATCTTATATCTGTAGATATCAAAATTAAGGACGTTAATAACGTTGATCTTTATAAAAAAGAGCTGCAGAAAAATTTTCAAAATTATTACTTCACAACTTGGATAGATAATAATCAAACATTTTTCGATGCTCTATTAGTTGAGCGTAATGTGATGTTTATTATTTTAACCCTTATTATTATAGTCGCTGCATTTAATATTGTAACGGGAATGACAATCTTAGTTAAAAATAAAACCAAAGAGATTGCAATTTTCAATACCCTTGGAATGTCAAAGTTTTCAATTTCAAAGATTTTTTTTATTATGGGATCTTTTATTGGAATTAGTGGAACTATATTTGGAGTAATTTTGGGCGTAGTTTTTGCTCATAACATAGAAGCCATTAGACAATTTGTAAGTTTTATTTTTCAGGTGAAAGTTTTTCCTCCTGAGATTTATTTTTTAAGTAAGATGCCATCATTAATAGATTATAAGTCAGTTCTTATTATTTGTTTCTTTTCAGTGCTTATTACATTTTTTGCAAGTTTATATCCTGCAATGTCTGCATCTAAACTTAATCCAATCAAAGGATTAAAATATGACTGATATTTTTTTAAAGTTGAAAAATATTCAAAAGAAATACATTGATGTTAGTAAAAATATTCAGGTTTTAAATGGTGTTAATTTATCTTTTAGCAAAAATAATATTATATCTTTAATTGGTCCCTCTGGTTCTGGTAAATCTACACTTTTACATATTTTAGGATTACTTGAGACAGTTGATCAAGGTGAGTATTTCTTTAACAATGTTAATTTATTTGATTTAAAAGATGACCAAAAAACAATTTATAGAAGAAAGAATATTTCAATAGTTTATCAATTTAACAATCTAATTTCTGATCTTCGAGCAATTGATAACGTTATTCTCCCTTTATTAATTAACAATCTAGACAAGAATGAATCCTTTAAAAAAGCAGAAAGTTTACTTGCAAAACTTAGCCTGAAAGAAAGATTAAATCATTATCCTCATGAATTATCAGGTGGAGAGCAGCAGCGTGTTGCAATCGCTAGAGCTTTAATAAATGAACCTGAGCTTATTTTAGCAGATGAGCCAACTGGTAATTTAGACAGCAAAACTGCAAACGAAGTGTTTGAAATACTTTTAAGTTTAAAATCAAAAGAAAGATTAATTGTTTTTGCAACTCACAATAGAGAATTATCAGATAAAGCAGATATTCAGTTAGCTATTCAAGATTCTAATGTTAGAATTTTGAATTAGAAAAATGAGTCTCAAAGATATTACTTTTAATCACTTTAAAATTCATACTCAGTACTCAATCTGTGAAGGCGCAGTCAAAATTGAGGAGCTAGCAAAGTATGCGAAACTTTCAAAATTTTTATCCCTTGGAATATCTGACTCTTACAATTTAAGTGGAGCTTTAGAGTTTTCAGAAGAATTATCAAAAGCAGGTGTTCATCCAATTATAGGAACTCAGCTTAATATAAAGACTGACAATATTATTGGTAAAATCTCCTTAATTGCAAAGAATGAGGTAGGTTATAAAAATTTATTAAAACTTTCCTCTAAATCTTATCTTGATATTAACGCAACTGAAGCGCCTCATTGCTCAATTAATGACTTACTAGAGTATAGTAGTGGGCTCTTTGTTTTGTTAGGTGGAAATCATACTTTAACTTCTCAACTTATTCTCAATAATCAGGATAAAATATTTTTAAATAATATAAATAAATTAAAATCTGCATTTAAAGATAATCTATTTTTTGAAATACAAAGACATAATGAGGTTAATGAAGACAGAATAGGAAATTTTTTAATAGTTAACTCAAAGTCTTTAAAAGTTCCAATTATAGCCTCACAAGAAGTTTTTTATATCCATCAAGACATGTATGAAGCGCACGATGCATATATTTGCATTGGTCAAAAAGCTTATGTGGAGGATAAAAATAGAATTAATTATTCAGACCAGCATTATCTTAAGAGTAATGATGAAATGCTAAAACTATTTGTTGATTTGCCTGATGCTTTAGAAAATAACCATAATTTAAGATATCAATGTCTTTATCGACCATTACAAAGCAAACCTTTACTTCCAAACTTCACCTCAACTTCTTCAACTGAGAAAAATGTTGAGGTTGTTCTTCAAGAATTAGCTCAAAAAGGATTAGAGATAAGATTAAAGGAAGTTATTTTAAAAAATATAACTGATCCAAAACAGATTGAAGAAACAAAGAAGATTTATATAGATAGATTAAATTATGAAGTAAAAATGATTAACCAGATGAAATTTTCTGGTTATTTCTTAATTGTCTCTGATTACATTTTGTGGGCTAAGAATAATAACATTCCTGTAGGACCAGGAAGGGGATCTGGAGCAGGATCTTTAGTTGCTTGGACACTATCTATCACTGAATTAGATCCAATAAAATTTGGATTAATCTTTGAACGTTTTTTAAATCCTGATCGAATTTCAATTCCAGATTTTGATATCGATTTTTGTCAGGAAGATAGAGATAAAGTAATTAATTATGTAAAAAATAAATACAAAGGCGGAGTTGCACAAATTATTACATTTGGAAAACTTCAGGCGAGAATGGCAATACGTGATATTGGTAGAGTTATTGGTCTTCCTTATAGCGTTGTAGATTCTCTTTCAAAAATGATCCCATTTGATCCGTCACGTCCTCTTTCATTACAAGAGTCTGTTGCGCTTGAACCAAGAATTCAAGAAGCACAAAAAAATGACGTTAAGATCGACAAATTAATTAAGTTAGCAATTAAACTTGAGGGACTTTATAGAAATATCGCAACTCATGCGGCCGGTATAGTTATTGCAGATAGACAAATTGAAGAGATCGTTCCTCTATATAAAGATTTCGGTTCAGATCATGATATTCCAGTAACACAGTTTGATATGAAATGGTCTGAGAATGCTGGACTTGTAAAATTTGATTTCCTAGGTCTTAAAACGCTTACCGTTATTAAAAAGACAGTTAATTCTCTTAAAGAAAATAATATTAATATAAATTTAAAAGATCTTCCACTTGATGATCCAAAAACTTTTGAACTTTTATGTTCAGGTGAAACAATGGGCGTGTTCCAATTAGAGAGCGCTGGAATGAGAGAGGTTTTAAAGCAAATGAAGCCTAATAAATTTGAAGATATCATTGCGTTAGTTGCTCTTTTTAGGCCAGGCCCAATGCAGAATATATCCAAATATAATAATTGTAAGCACGGAATAGAAAAGCCTGATTACCTTCATCCTAAGATAGAACATATTTTAAAAGAGACTTACGGAGTTATTATTTATCAAGAACAAGTGATGCAGATTGCTCAATCACTTTCAGGTTTTTCAGCTGGTAAAGCGGATATTTTAAGAAAAGCTATGGGTAAAAAAAAATCAGCGGAGATGGAAAGACAGAAGAAAGATTTTATAGAAGGGGCTGTTAAAAATGGAATTACTAAAGATCAAGCTGTTTACATATTTCAGTTAGTTGAAAAATTTGCGCAGTACGGATTTAACAAAAGTCATGCCGCAGCTTATGCGTTGATTGCTTACCAAACTGCTTATTTAAAAACTCATTATCCTTTCTATTTTATAGCAGCTTCAATGAATTTAGATTTAGCCAATACAGATAAATTAAATGAATTTTATGAAGAGTTAAAACGATTAAAGATTGATGTGGTTTTGCCATCTATTAATGAATCTTTTGCAGATTTTCTTGTTAAAGAAAATAAAGTTTACTACGCTTTAGCCGCAATTAAAGCAGTAGGTTATGAATCTATTAATCAAATAATTACTGATAGAAAAAATAACGGTCTATTTAAATCTTTGGAAGATTTTATTTTAAGAATTGATTCAAAGTTAATTAATAAACTTCAAATGGAAGGTCTAATTAAATCTGGAGCCTTTGATTGTTTAGAGACTAATCGTAAATTTTTATTTGATGTTGTTCCAGAGATTATTAAGATTTCTAAAAATTATAAAGAAGCTAATCTTTTGCAAGATAGTTTATTTAGTAATGATAAAAATAGTAAACTTCCGTCCTTAGAAAATTTTATAAATAAAAAAGATTTTTGGAATCAGAATGAAAAAATGAAAAATGAGTTTGAATCTATAGGCTTTTTTATTAGTGAGCATCCATTATTAAATTATGAGAAAGTATTGAAAACTTATAACGTTAAAAGATTTTCTGACATTTCTGATAATGATTTAAATAGAGAATTTGTTCTTTCAGGAACTTTAATGGCAGTTCAGGAAAAGAAAACAGCCAAAGGACAACCATTTGCAATTATTAAATTAAGCGATCTTAGCAGAATGTACGAACTATTTATTTTTTCAGAAATCTTACTTGCCAACAGAGATAAGATGGTACCAGGAAATTCTTTTTTAATAAATATTGTAAAAGAAAAAATGACAAACGGAACAACAAGGTTAACTACTAGAAAATTAACGGAGATTAATTCCATTAAAGAGGCAAAAATTAATAATGCTGAAATTATTATTAAAAATTTAGAAAGTATAAATGAGCTAAAGAAGATTTTAAAAGATGGTGGGGATACTAAAGTTTTAATTAGAATGAAGTCTAAAGATAAAAACTATGCCTTTAATCTTAAAACTAGCAAATTAATTGATGCTTCTATTGTTAGTATTTTAAATAGCTCAGGTTTTGAGTGTAAAATTCACTAGTATTCACTTGTTTTTTTCCTAGATTTTAATATAAAACCCTAAAAATTCGCACACAGTTGTGGGTAGCAATACCCCCCGGTCCAATTAAGGCAGAAACTGTGGTGGAAATAACCGGAGAAACAAGATGAACTTACCTTCTGCGTCTGTAAAAGAGCTTTTAGAAGCTGGCGTACACTTAGGTCATAAGACTTTTAGATGGAATCCGAAAATGAAGAAATTTATTTTTGGAGAAAAAAACTCAATTCATATTATTGATTTACTTCAAACAGTAAAATTACTTAATAATGCAATGCTAGAAATGCACAAATGTGTAGCTTCTGGTGGCAAAATTTTATTTGTTTCAACAAAAAAACAAGCAAGCGAGTTGATTGCTGAAGTGGCCAAAGAAACTGGACAATTTTTTGTTAATCATAGATGGCCAGGCGGAATGTTGACGAACTGGAAGACTATTAGCAATTCAATTAAAAGATTAAAAAAACTTACTGAAGAACTTAATAAAGAAAATAAAGGTTTTACAAAAAAAGAGCTTATTAAGATGAGCCTTGAGCGGGATAAATTAAATAGATCATTGGGTGGAATAGCAGATATGAGAGGCGTTCCCAATATGCTATTTGTCATCGATACAAATATTGAATCTTTAGCAGTTGCTGAGGCTAGAAAATTAAAAATACCGATAGTTGCAATTGTTGATAGCAATTCTAATCCCGACGATATTGATTTTCCAATACCAGGAAATGATGATGCTAGAAGATCAATCAATCTTTATTGCGATTTAGCTAAAAAAACTATTCTGGACGCAAAACAGAATATTAAAATAGTCGAGCCAATTGAGGAAGAAAAACCCAAAAAAGCTGTTAAAGAATCTTCAAAAATTAAAGTAATAAAAATTTCCGACAACAAAGAAGAAGCTTTAAAAAATTAAAAAGTTAATTCAATGTCTGATAATTTATCAAAAGTTAAAGAACTTAGAGAATTAACAGGAGCTGGCATTCAAGATTGTAAAACCGCTTTATCAGAGAATAATTTTGATATTGAAAAGTCCATTGAATATTTACGTAAAAAAGGAATAACAAAAGCTGCTAAAAAATCGTCACGTGATGCAGCTGAAGGTTTAGTTGTAGTTGCATCAAATAACTCTAAAGCCTGTATATTAGAAATTAATTCTGAAACAGACTTTGTTGCAAAAAATAACGAGTTCATAAATTTTTGTTCAGAAGTCTCTAAAATTGCATTAGCTAATAATTTTAATATAGAAACTTTATCTAATTCAAAAATTAATAATATTTTAATAAAAGATGCTTTAGTTAATTTAATAGCAAAGATTGGTGAGAATATTAAAATTAGAAGAATAGCTTATTTAGAAAATTCTAAAGGAGTTATTGCAAATTATATCCATAATCTACAAAGTGAAAATATGGGAAAGATTGGAGTTTTAATTTCAATTGATTGCGAGAATAAGAATAAAGAAGTTTTAGATTTTTCAAGAAGAGTTTGCATGCATATTGCAGCGATGTCTCCCATGTCTTTATCAGAGAAAGATTTGAGTAGTGATTTTGTTAATAAAGAAAAAGAAATTTTAAAAGAAGAACTTAAAAATCAAGGTAAAAAAGATGATATGATCGATAAAATTTTAGTTGGAAAACTAAAAAAAGTTATGTCTGATAATACTTTAATGGGACAAAAATGGATCCATAATCAAGAAATTACAGTTGAGCAGGCGGTTGTAGATTTTGGTAAAGAAATTAAGCAGAATTTAGTTATTAAATCTTTTATAAAATATAAAGTTGGCGAAGGTATTGAAGTAAAAAAAACTGACTTTAATGAAGAAGTAAAATCATTAGCAGGAGCTTAAAATGATTATAAAAAAAATAGAGGAGAGAATGAATTTATCTCTCGGCGCATATTCAAAGGAGTTATCGACCATTAGAACAGGAAGAGCAAATCCTAAGATGCTAGATGGTGTTAGGGTAGAAGTATACGGTCAGAAAATGCCAATAAGCCAACTAGCAACGGTTTCTACTCCAGAACCACAAATGATTAATGTTCAAGTGTGGGATAAAGCAAATGTCGGTGCTGTTGACCAGGCAATTAGAACTTCTGATTTAAACTTAAATCCACTCGTAGATGGACAATTATTAAGAATTGCGATTCCAAAACTTACAGAGGAAAGAAGAAAAGAACTAATAAAGGTTTTAAAAACTATAGCTGAAAAAGCTAAAGTAGCCATAAGAAATATTAGAAGAGATTCTTTAGAAGAGCTTAAAAAAGAACAAAAAGATAATAATTTAAGCGAAGATGATTTAAAGAAAAATTCCAACGAAGTTCAGAAAATTACAGATTTAAAAATTGCTGACATTGATAAAAAATTAAGTGAAAAAGAAGTCGAAATTCTAAAAGTATGATCTCACCATCCCATATTGCCATAATCATGGATGGTAATGGCCGTTGGGGGTTAAAAAAATATAACGATCGTAATAAAGGACATTATTATGGACTTCAAAATATAAATGAAGTCATAAAAAATTGTATTAAATTACAAATTAAATATTTAACACTTTATACTTTTTCAACAGAGAATTGGAACCGACCTAAAAAAGAAATTGAATACTTATTTTTCTTATTTAAATTTTTCTATCAAAAAAATTTTAATAAAATAAATAAAAATAATATTAGAATAAAATTTATTGGGGATTTAAAAAATATTCCAGCCGATTTGAAAGTAATTATAAAAAAGATTCAAGAAAAAACAAAAAATAATAATCGAATTACTGTTGTATTTGCATTTAATTATGGCGCAAAATCTGAATTAATAAATGCTTTTAAAAAAATTCATAATAATAAAAATAAAAAAATCAGCGAGGAGTTAATCTCAAATAATTTATATACAAAAAATATGCCAGATCCTGATATTCTTATTAGAACCGGCGGAGAAAAAAGATTAAGTAATTTTTTATTATGGCAACTTTCTTATGCTGAATTATTCTTTATTGAAAAAAGTTGGCCTGATTTTAATTTTTTAGATTTAAAAAAAATTATTAATAAATTTAGAGGTATTAAACGAAGATTTGGAGGACTAGATGAGTAATTTTAAAAAAAGACTTTATGTTTCTTTATTAGCTTTTCCACTTATTTACATTTTACTTTACCAAAAAGTTTTATCCAATTTATTAATTTCAATTGTCTTCTTATTTTGCATTTTTGAATGGGTTAAAATTTTTAAGAAAAAAAATGTTATTTTTTTTTTAGGATTAATTCTTTTATTTGCTTTCTTATTATCTTTATTGCGGATTTATAATTTTGAAGAATTTAATCTAACCTTTTTATGGTTAATTATCCTAACTTGGTTAAGCGACGTCGGCGGTTACATTTTTGGAAAATTATTTGGTGGACCTAAATTAACACAAATAAGTCGAAATAAAACATGGGCTGGTGCTATTGGATCGATTATCTTAAGCCAGTTTGCATTTTTAATTTTTTTTTTAAATAGTGATTATAAATTTAATATTACTATAATTTTTATGCAATTATTCTTATCAATTATTGGTCAGTTTGGTGACATATTAATGTCATACGTTAAAAGAAAAAATAATAAAAAAGATACATCAAATTTTATTCCAGGTCATGGGGGTTTTTTGGATAGAGTAGATGGATTAATCTGGATAATTATTTTTGGAAATTTTTTTATTTAATGAAAAAAAAAATTTGCATTTTAGGATCAACAGGAAGTATTGGAAAATCAACTTTAGAGATCATCTCAAAAAATAGAAATGATTTTGACGTTATTTTATTAAGTGGAAATAGTAATTTTAGATTATTAATTTCTCAAGCAAAAAAATTTAAACCAAAATATATTTACTCTAGTAATTTTTATTTAACAAAAAAAATTAAATATTTTTGCATCAAAAATAAAATAATAATTATAAATGATTTGAATTTATTAAAAAAAATAAAATTTGACATCACTATTGCTGCGATTTCTGGAATTGCAGGTTTGCTTCCAACCTTAAATATTATTAAATTTTCTAAAAAAATATTAATAGCTAATAAGGAAAGTATAATTTGTGGTTGGAAATTTATTTATAAAGAACTTAAAAAAAATAATTGCTCTTTTGTGCCGATAGATTCTGAACATTTTTCTATTTTCAATCTTATTGAGAATAAAAATATGAATTCAATAAAAAATATATATCTGACTGCATCGGGCGGTCCATTTTTTGGAAAAAATATTAATTTAAAAAAAGTGACACCTCTTCAGGCTATAAAGCATCCTAATTGGAAAATGGGAAAAAAAATCTCTATAGATTCTGCTAACTTGATGAACAAAATTTTAGAAGTAATTGAAGCTTCTTTAATATTTAATCTTCCAATTAGTAAATTTAAAATAATTATACACCCTCAGTCTTTAATTCATGCAGTCGTTGAATTTAAGAATGGTTTATCTTCAATGCTGTATCATTATAATGACATGAAAATTCCAATCGCAAATTCTCTATATAGTAATTTTTATATTAACAAAACTAGTGGCAACAATTTTTCTTTTAAAAAAAACTTATCTTTTCATGATGCCGATATTAAAAAAATACCTTCTATTAAAATTTTAAAATTAACTAAAATACTAAATGACAAAGGTTTTATTTTAATTAATTCTCTTAATGAAATTTTAGTTGAAAAATTTATGGAAAATAAGATCCTATTTACTGATATAGTACATAAATTGCTTAGTATTTTGGATTCAAAAGTAGTTAAAAATCACTTAAAAAATCATCAGATTCGACATATAAAGGATGTCTTTAAAACTTATAATTTTTCTAGGAGCTTAGTAAATTGATTAGATATTTAGTAATATTTTTATTTATATTAACAAGCAGTTCAATTGCTGAAATTAAAAAAATCAATATTATTGGCAATTCAAGAGTGAATTCAAACACAATAGACTTATTAGTTGATAAAAAAATTAATAATATAGACTCAATTTATATCAACAATCTTACTAAAAAAATTTACGATACAGATTTTTTCTCTGATGTGAAGATTTCTTATAACCAAGATGTACTTACAATTACTGTCGTTGAAAATCCAATAGTAAACTTTTTCTATATTAATGGAATTAAAGACACTGATTTAGATCAAGTTAACAAAATTATAACTTTAAAAGAAAATAGTATTTTTTCTAGTTCTAAATTAAAAAAAGATATTGAGGCGACAAAAGAATTTTTAAATGCCTCTGGATATTATCAGGCCTCTATAACACCTGAAGTGATAAAAATTGATAATAATCAGGTTAATCTAATAGTTAATATTGATAAGAAAGAAATTTCTAAAATTAAGAATATATATTTTATTGGTAATAAATTTTTTAGTAGCAGTCAGCTATTGGAAGTCATTTCTTCTTCGGAGGATGAATGGTGGAAATTTTTTTCATCTTCAGCATTAAGCGAACAAAGAGTTGACTATGATAAGCAGCTTCTTAAAAATTTCTATAAAAATAAAGGTTTTTTTGACGCTCAAATTGAAAGCGCCTTTGTAAGTGCTGATAAGAATAATAATTTTTCTCTGACGTTTTCGATCAATTCTGGAAAGAAATATAAATTTGGTGACTTCGATATAAAAGCATCGGACGCAATATATAAAGATCAGGATATTACTGAGATAAAAAATATTTCAAATAAACTATTAAAAAATCAAACTTATTCACCTGAGACAATAAATAAACTGAACAGGCAGGTTACAAGTTATTTAGAGTCTAAAAAATACAGTAATTTTGAGCTTGATGCACAAGAGTTAAAAAAAAATGAAGATTTTATAAATATTGTTTTAGCTCTTAATGTTGGTCAGAAAGTACTCATTAATAAAATAAATATAAATGGTAATACAATTACTGAAGAAAAAACTATTAGAGATAATATTCTTTTAGCAGAAGGGGACTACTTAAATTCAACAAAAATTAAAAAATCTGTAGATAATATTAAATCGAAGCAATATTTTAGCAAAGTAGACTTTAAGATTGAAGATTCTGATAAAAAGAATTTTAAGGATTTTAATTTGTTTGTAAAAGAGCAGCCAACTGGAAATATTAGTGCAGGCGTTGGATACGGAACAAATGGAGGTTTGTTCGAAGCATCTATAAATGAGAGAAATTTTTTAGGACAAGGAATAAATCTTAATTTCACTGGTAGACTTTCCACAGAAGCTATAAGAGGAGATTTTTCTTATGTTGATCCTAATTTCAATAATTCAAATAAAGAGTTAGCAGCATCTGTTTTTTCTGAACTTGATGATTATGAGACTTCTGGTTACCAAAATAAAAAAATAGGGACAAGGATTGCAACAAAGTACGAAATTTATGAAGATATTTTTTTTAGACCAAATGTTGGTATTCAATTTGACAAATTAGAAATAACTGGAAGTGCTTCTAATTTGCTAAAAAGTAGAGCCGGAGATTTTACAACCACATCATTTGGTTATAATTTTTTGTTAGATCAACGAGACTCAAAATTTAATCCTACTTCTGGATCTTTATTTTATTTTGACCAAAACATTTCAACTTTTTTTAGCGATATACCAGTTATTCAATCAGGAGTTGGTGCAACTTTATATAAGGAACTTTTTAATGAGAAGTATATTGGATCAGCAAAAGCTAGACTAGCAAATGTTGCCGCTTTTGATAACAAAGATGTAAAGTTGTCAGATCGTATATTTGCATCGTCGAGTGACATAAGAGGTTTTGAGCCCCGAAGTATTGGACCAGTTGATAGTGGAGATCATATCGGAGGAAATAATTTAGTTACACTGAGTTTAAAATCAACATTCCCAAATCCAATTCCTGAAAGTTTAAGGGCAACATCTTTTGTATTTTTTGATATTGGAAATGTTTGGGGTGTAGATTACTCAGATTTAATTTCTGATAGTTCAAAGTTAAGATCATCACTTGGTGTAGCCGTTGACGTTGTAAGCCCTATTGGTCCACTGACTTTTACTTATAGTATTCCTGTGTCTAAAGAATCAACAGACAAAGAGCAAAATTTTTTATTTAATATCGGTTCAAGTTTTTAAATTTTATTTAAGTTTATAATGAATAATCTTTTTTTTAAAAAAGCAAAAAAATTTATCACATTAAAAGATGTTTTAAATATTTTAAATAAATCAAATAAAAACAATACAAACAACAGCAAGTTATTTGATGTTAATAGTATTAAAGAAGCAAAAAGTAATGAGATAACTTTTTTTAATAATTTAAATTATGAAAAAGATGCTAAATATTGCAATGCATCAGTGTGCATTGTTAGCGAAAATATTATTAAATATTTAAATAAAAACGTTACTCCAATTATTTCAAAAAATCCCTTAATTGATTTTTATAAAATCGTTACTATTTTTTATCCTGAATCTTGCTTTGATAATGAAAAAATTAATATTTCAAGTAAAAATAATTTTTCAAAAAAAAATATTATTATAGGTGATAACTCTTTAATTGATAAAAGTGCAAAGATTGGCAATAATACAAAAATAGGAAATAATGTTATTATTAAATCAAATGTTCATATTGGAAAAAATTGTATTATTGGATCTAACGTTATTATTGAGAATTCCTTATTAGGCGATAATGTAATTATCAAGTCTGGAACATTAATCGGTCAAACAGGTTTTGGTTTCAATTTTGAAAAAAAGAAAAGAGTTAAATTTCCTCACATAGGAAGAGTGATTGTTGAAAATAATGTTCAAATAGGCTCTTTTTGTACGATTGATAGAGGTTCGCTGACCGACACTGTGATTGGTGAATTTACTTCTATTGATAATCAGGTTCAAATTGCTCACAATGTTAAAATTGGAAACTTTTGTATGATAGCAGCACAATCAGGAATAGCTGGTAGCACAATAATAGGAAATGATGTTAAAATCGGAGGGCAAACTGGAATATCCGGTCATTTATCTATAGGGAATAATGTTAAAATTGGTGGAAAAAGTGGTGTTATTGCTGATATTAAGGACAATCAAATCGTGATGGGTTATCCAGCTAAAAGTATAAGAGATTTCTTAACCGATAAGAAATAATGAATTTAAAAAAAGAAATTAATAAAGATGAAATAGAAGGTTTAATACCTCATAGAAAGCCATTTTTATTAATCGACAAATTAATAGACATTGTTCCAATGATTTCTGCAACAGGAGTTATGAATATTAAAAAAACAGATTTTTTCTTTAATGGACATTTTCCAGGTCAACCTGTGATGCCAGGTGTTTTAATAGTAGAGGCTTTTGGTCAAAGCGCTGCTGCATTAACTGCTTATAGTTTAGATCCTGCTATTGTTAAAAATAAATTAGTTTATTTGATGACAGTTAATAACGCCAGATTTCGAAATCCTGTAATGCCAGATTGTGAACTAAAACTTAAAGTAGAAGCTATAAGATCCAAAGGAAAAGTTTGGAAGTATACAGGTGTTGCAATGGTTAATGATAAAATTATGGCAGACTCTGAGTGGATGGCAACTATAGTTGACAGAAATGATTGATGATAAACGATAAAGCAATTGTTGATAAAAATTCTAAATTAGATTCTTCAGTAGAAGTTGGCCCATTCAGTATTATTGGCAAAGAGGTAAAAATCGGAAAAAATGTAAAAATATTATCTCATGTAAATATAACCGGTGATACTTCAATATCAGACGAATGTGAAATTTATTCTTTTGCTTCTATAGGTAGCGCTCCTCAAGATTTAAAGTTTAAAGGAGAAAAAACAAAATTAATAATAGGAAAAAAAAATAAAATTAGAGAATATGTTACAATAAATCCTGGCACCGAACATGGTGGTGGTATTACAACAATAGGTGATAATTGTTTATTTATGATTTCATCTCACATTGCTCACGATTGTAAAATTGGAAACAATGTTATTATCGCAAACAATGTTGCGATAGCTGGACATGTTGAAATAGATGATAATGTAATAATAGGAGGAAATTCTGCTGTTCAGCAATTTACAAGAATTGGAAAGTTCGCAATGATAGGAGGAATGACTGGAGTTGAAAAAGATGTAATTCCTTATGGTCTTGTTACTGGTAATAGATCGCATTTAGAAGGAATAAATATAATAGGATTAAAAAGAGCCGGATATTCTTCTGATGAAATAAACGGACTAAATCAAGCCGTTAAATTAATTTTTTCAAACGTCCTTTTAAAAAATGGAATAACAGAAGCTAAAAAATTTTCTAATTTAAAAACAGTAAGTGAAGTTATAAGTTTTTTAGAAAGAAGTGAAAAAAGAGCAATTTGTAGACCTCTAAAATAAATGCTGGGATTAATAGTTGGAGAATCGAGCTTACCAAATTATGTAATAAATAAATTATTAAAAAAAAAAATAGAATTTTTAATATTAGATTTAACTAAATCTTATATTTATAAAAGATATAAAAATTCTTACAGTTTGAAAATAACAGAACTTGGAAAAGCTATATCTATATTAAAAAAAAATAACTGCAAAAATGTTATTTTTATTGGCAAAGTTGAAAGACCAGACATTTCTTTGCTAAAATTTGACAGAAAAGCTTTATTTTATCTACCCAGGTTATTTTCAGCGTTTAAAAAAGGTGACGGAAATATTTTAAAGGAGATAATTAAAATTTTTAAAGAAAATAAGTTAAATGTTGTAAATAGTATGAAATTTACACCTGAATTAATATTTAAGGACAAAAGCATTAATAAAGCAAAAATAAATAACACAGATAAAAGCAGTATTTCTAAGGGGGTTAAGATTATTAAATCGTTAAGTAAATTTGATATTGGTCAGTCAGTTGTTATTAATAATGGTTATGTTCTTGCCATAGAAGGACCGGAAGGAACTGATGAGACTATTAAAAGATCATTATTTTTATCAAAAAAATATAAGTTAAAAAATAAATCAATTTTAGTTAAATTTCCAAAAGCAAATCAAGATCTTAGAATAGATTTGCCTACCATAGGTTTTGACACTATTAAAAATTGCATTAAAGCTAATATTAAAGGTATTGCAGTAAAACGATCTCAAAATATTATCTTAGATAAAGATAAAATTATAAATTTAGTTAAAAAAAATAATTTTTTTATTATTTCTATATAAATTGTCAAAAAAAATATTTATTATTACTGGAGAATCCTCAGGAGACAAAATTGCATCTCTTATCATTAAAAAATTAAAAGAAAAAAATTTAGACATTCAAATTTTAGCAATTGGAGGAGAAAATATTAAATTAGAAAAAATAGACTGTATATTTGATATTAAAGATATTGCTTACATGGGTTTTATTGATGTTTTAAAAAATTTATTTTCAATTAAAGAAAAGATTAACTTAACCGTAAAAAAGATTTTAGAATTTAATCCTAATGTTATTTTTTCAGTTGATTCCCCTGATTTTTCATATCGAGTTCTTAATAAAGTTAAAAATATAAATAATAAAATTAGAACAGTTCATTTAGTTGCTCCGCAAGTTTGGGCATGGAGAGAAAATAGAAAAAAAATATTATATAAATTTATTGATCATTTACTGTTACTTTTTCCTTTTGAAAAAAAATATTTTGAAGGACTTATTAGAAATTCATTTGTGGGTCATCCTTTTTTTGATTTTTCTGTATTTAAAATAAATAAATTCGAAGACAATAATAAAAAGTATTTTACACTTTGTCCCGGAAGCAGGAATTCAGAATTAAAAACATTTATGCCAATATTTACTGATGTAATTAAAAAAATTAATTTAAATTATAACTTTATATTTCATATTCCAACTTCTGAAAATAATAAGAATTTAATTAATGATTATTTGAAAAAATCTAAAATAGATAATTTTGTTATCACCACCGATGAAAATGATAAAAATTTTTACATTAAAGCTTCAATTTTAACTATTTCTAAATCAGGAACAATTACTTTGGATATCTGCAAGAACCAATGTCCCTTAATTGTTGTTTATAAAACATCTTGGTTAAACTATTTATTAATTAAGCCTTTTATTAATACTAAATTTGGTAATATTTTAAATATTATAGCTCAGAAGGAACTCATACCTGAACTTATACAAGGAAAATGTAATGCAGATGAAATCTATAAAAAAACTAAGGAATTTATTGATAACGATTTATTAGGAAAAAAATTAGTTACTGAATACACTAAAGTTTTAGAGACAATAATTGTTCCAGACAGTCTTGAGAAAATCTCAAATTATGTAATTGAATAGCAATTATCTTTTAGCAATATCTACAAAGTCTCTTTTAACTTCGCCAAGGTATAATTGTCTTGGTCTACTTAATTTATTTGAAGGATCTAAGTACATTTCTTTCCAATGGGCTATCCATCCAGAAGTTCGTGCAACTGCAAATAATACAACAAACATTTCAGTAGAAAAACCCATGGCACTTAAGGTTATTCCAGAATAAAAATCTATATTTGGATATAATTTCTTTTGAATAAAATAATCGTCATTTAATGCAATTTTTTCAAGCTCTATAGCTACCTTTAATAACTCATCATCTTTCTTACCCATAACCCCTAGAACCTCATGGCATGCCTTTTGCATTACTTTAGCTCTTGGATCGTAATTTTTATACACTCTATGTCCAAATCCCATTAATCTGAAATTGTCATTAGGATCTTTTGCTCGTTTTATGAACTCAGGAATATTTTTCACACTACCAATTTTTTTTAACATATTTAATGCCGCCTCATTAGCTCCACCATGTAAGGGACCCCAAAGAGCTGAAAAACCAGACGCTATTGAAGCAAAAGGGTTAACACCGGAAGAAGCCGCAAGTCTTACTGTTGAAGTAGACGCGTTCTGTTCGTGATCTGCATGAAGTATAAATATTTTTTCTAGCGCATCTGCAATGACTTTATTAACTTTATATTTTTGAGCAGGGACAGAAAAACACATATTCAAGAAATTCTCACAATAACTTAATTCATTATCTGGATATACAAATGGTTGACCAATAGAATATTTGTAAGCCATAGCAGCTAAAGTTGGAACTTTGGCTATCATTCTTCTTGCTGATATTTCTCTTTCAATTGGGTCGTTAACATTAGCGGAGTCTGCGTAAAAAGCAGATAAGGCACCTACAACGCCTAACATCATAGCCATAGGATGACTCCCGCGTCTAAATCCATTATAGAAAGATCTTATTTGCTCATGAACCATTGTGTGGTTTTTGATAGCACTAGAAAACTCATCAAATTGACTTTTGTTTGGTAGTTCTCCTTTAATTAAAAGATAAGCAACTTCTAAAAATGAACTCTTTTCAGATAATTTTTCAATTTCATATCCTCTATATAAAAGAGTTCCTTTGTCACCATCAATGTAGCAAATATTAGATTGGCAGCTTGCAGTAGAGGTAAAACCAGGATCAAAAGTAAAATGACCAGTATTTTTGTAAAGATCGCGAACATCTATTACCGATGGACCAACTGTACCTTTTTTAACAGGAAGCTCGTATTTTTTTCCGCCTATTTCTATAAAACATTTGTCTGACATAAAATTTAGTTATCAGTTTTTAATATTTTTGTCTATTTTTGAAAAGAATAGTTCTAATCGGTTTAAAAATTCATTTAAACCTAAAGAACTAGCTATATCGTATATAGCTGGACCATATTCAGAACCTGTTAATATAATTCTTAAAGGCTGACCAAGATCTTTAAAGTTAATTTTTTCGGTTTCTATAATTTTATCGAAAATATTTTTTAAATAATCTTTACTGATATCTTTTTCTTTTTTTATTAGAGAATAAATATTTTTTATGATAGTTAATTTTGATTTGTCTATTTTTTGTATCTGATCTTTTTTTAGTTCATAAGAAAATATATATTTTGAGTTATTATATATATCCTCTAAAGATTTTGATTTATTTTTTAAAAAAGATAAATTTATTTTAATTGTTTCATGAAATTGTTTTGGAATTTTTTCTTTGTATAACTCAGAATAGTGAATTAATTTTTCTAATAAAATTTCGTCCTTGGTAGATTTTACGTAAAATTCATTAATAGATTTAATTCTATCAAAATCTAATTTTGATGGTGATTTTCCAATTTTATTTAAATTAAAAAATTTTATACTCTCTTCTTCTGAAAAAATTTCTTTATCTTTATAAGACCACCCCAGTCTTAATAAGTAATTTCTTAAGGCTTCTGGCAAAATGCCTATTTTTTTATAATCCTCAACAGTGGATGCATCATCTCTTTTTGATAATTTTTTTCCCTCTTTTGAATGAATTAAAGGTATGTGAGCATATTTTGGTATTTTCCATCCCATACTTTCAAAGACCTGAATTTGTTTAAAAGCATTTATTTTATGGTCATCACCCCTTATTACGTGGGAAATTTTCATTTGATAATCATCAACTGCTGCAGATAAATTGTAAGTAGGTTTATTATCTTTTCTTAAAATAACAAAATCTTCGATTGTGTTATTATTAATTTCAACGTCTCCTTGAACTAAGTCTTTAAGTATAGTTTTTCCCTCTATCTTCGATTTAAATCTGACAACAAAGGGCTTATCCACAATATTTTCTAAAATATTTCTGCATTTTTTACTGTAAGTGTAAGGAATCTTTCTCTCTAGATATAATTTTTTTTCTTCTTCTAGCTCTTTCTCAGTGCAATAGCATTTATAAGCACATCCGTTTTTTAATAGAGTATTAGCTACATTTATGTGAGATTCTACATTTTTTGATTGAATATATGGTTCTTCATCCCAATTTATTTCCAACCATTTAAGAGTTGAAATGATTTGTTCGTAATATTCATTTTTTGATCTTTGAATATCAGTATCTTCTATTCTTAATAGGAATATTCCTTTTTGGTTTTTTGAAAATAGCCAATTAAATAGAGCCGTTCTTGCTCCTCCTATATGTAAATTTCCAGTAGGAGAGGGTGCAAAACGCGTGATAACTTTTTCAATAGTATTCATTAGTTCTTAAGATTAGAGAACTAATATTATTTGTTTAAATTAGTAAATTAAAATTTTCTATATAAAGAGGCTAAAACACCTTGTATTTTTACTCTTTCATTGTTGTAAATTTTTGTCTCATAAGCAGGATTGGCGCTTTCCAAAGCAATCGAAGGTCCTTTTTTTCGCATTCTTTTTAGTGTTGCTTCATGATCATCAATTAAAGCTACGACTATTTTTCCATTTTCAGCGATATTAGTTTTTTTAATTATAACATAATCTCCGGTATTAATACCGGCATCTATCATTGAATCTCCCTCAACTTTTAATGCAAAGTATTCATTTGATCCTAAAAAACTTTTTGATAAAGGCAAACTCTCAGTTTGGTTTTCTAAAGCTACAATGGGAGCACCAGCTGCTATTTTACCAAGAACAGGTATAAAAACCTCTTCATCATCTATCTTGTTAAGATCTAAGCCGCCTTTAATAATCTTGGGAGAAAAATTGTTATATAGATCTTGAGCTCCAGCATTTTCAGGAAGTTTTATAACTTCAAGAGCTCTAGCTTTATGGGGCAATCTTTTAATAAACCCTCTTTCTTCAAGAGCCGAAATAAGTCTATGAATTCCTGATTTAGATTTAAGATTTAAAGAAATGCGCATTTCGTCATAAGATGGCGATATGCCAGTACGTTTTAATTTTTCATTAATAAAAATTAATAAATTTTTTTGTTTTTTAGTTAGCATAAGAACAAAACCTAAACAGTTATCGTTCTATTTAAGTTCTTCTTAATACACAACACTGATAAAGTATTGAAATATGTGTATATTTTATAAAAAAGAGCTTATCTTATCTTTAATATTATTAGATTTTATTAATGATTCGCCGATCAAGAAAGTTCTAATATTTGTCTTTTTACAGATGTGTAGAATATCCTTTTTAGAATTAATACCGCTTTCAGATATAACTACACGGTTTTTTAAATTAAATTTTTTGCATAAATTAATCGTATTATTTATGTCAGTCGCAAAAGTTTTTAAATTACGATTGTTAATTCCAATGATACTTTTTTTTAAACTTAAAGCAAAAGTCATCTCATTATCATTATGAACCTCTACTATTGTATCCATTCCACATTTTATAGCGGTATCATATAATTCTCTTGCTAGCTTTTGTTTCACAGCAGATAATATAATTAAAATGCAATCTGCGCCGTAAAATTTTGCTTCATAAATTTGAAAAGGATCAATAAAAAAATCTTTTGCTAGAATTGGAATTTTATATTTATTTTTAATTTGTTTTATATAGTTTTTGTTACCTAAAAAGAATTTATCTTCAGTTAATACTGACAAACAAGTAGCGCCTCCCTCCACGTATTGTTTAGCTATGTTAATAGGATTAAAGTTTTTTATTAAAATTCCTTTTGAGGGGCTAGCTTTCTTTATTTCCGCTATAATAGAAATTTTATTTTTTTTAAGATTATTTACTATTTTAGATTTGAAAAGTGATTTTTTATTTTGATTTGAAAATAATAAAATATTTTTTTTATCAGTAATAATTTTACTTTTTTTATAATTAATAATTTTTTTTAAAATATTCATTATTTAGCTAATTGGTTAATCTTCTTAATAGCATTTCCTGAAAGTAAGTAACTTTTTGTCTTATAATAAGCTTTTTCTAAATTATTTTCTTTTTCAGAAATTACTAATCCAGCCGCAGCATTTAGAGCTACAATTTCTAAAAAAGCATTATGTTTTCCATTAAAAATTTCTATTATTTTTTTACTATTATAATTAGCATCTTTGCCAAGAATTGAT
>Ga0247839_1001790_pt1 | contig 34172 bp, 33 predicted proteins | sample LaCruzMarch2015__6_FD_192405 | JGI IMG/M metagenome (GOLD analysis project Ga0247839, IMG submission 192405) | Freshwater microbial communities from meromictic Lake La Cruz, Castile-La Mancha, Spain - LaCruzMarch2015_16m | ecosystem: Environmental > Aquatic > Freshwater > Lake | place: Spain... | reverse complement strand
TTTTGGTTTCATCCAAATCGATTTTCTCGTTTGAATTATTCTCATAATCAAAAACTTCAACAGACTTTGAATAATCCTTGTTTGCGTACAAATTGGCCATAATCAAATCGCCCTTTTTTCGATAAACGTCAGCCTTTTCTACCGATTCAATCTGTTTATCCAGCTTAGCTATTGAGTTAATTATTTTCTTTAATTTGGCCTTAACCTGCAGGGAAAACTTCGATTTCAACGCCCTCACTTTTTCAACCTCTTGATGGTGGGCGAAATATTTGTCTACCATCTCGTTGACGTTTTTAACCAGAGTGCCTTCGGTCAAAAGTTCCTCGTATATAGAAAATTCGCTCCAATCAACGGAAATAGCCGGGAAAATGTTTTTTAAGCTCAGATACTCTTGTAGTTTTAAAAATAGGGTCTTTTCATCAGTAAACTTGGAGCATACCTGTCTCGCAAAAGCTTGGGAAATTCCAAGATAACTGTCGCTGAGAAATTTAAAAGTTTCGATTACACACGGTGAGATTGCTTCGGTGTTCTCCTTATTTAAAGGCGACGTTTTTTGCCTCGCAATGACATAAGCGCGTTGCGCAAAGGTTTTATCTTCCAAAAATTCCTCGAACGAAATCCCCAGAAAATCTTTCTTGTCCTGCTTTGGAGGGTAGACGTACGGAAGCCCGCCAATCATCTCTCGGAACCTACTTTTTTCTGCGCCTATATTATGAGCGCATCCGATAATTACATTCGTATCGTAATTGTAAAGTACCACATTGGAGTGTTTCCCCATCAATTCGATTGCAAGGCAAAGGTAAATCTTCTCCGACAGTTCGTTGTATGTTTCAAAATAAAATTCCAAAATCCGCTCGTTTTGAGGCATAGCCGTTTTGGCTATTTTCGAACCCTCAAGGTATTTTCTTAAAAGCATGCAGAACATCGGCGGAGATTTTGGGATTTCGATTAACCGCTTTGCCTCGTTTTCCTTGGACATAAAACACAAATGATAAAAATTTGTGTGGATATTAACATAAAGTTTTCTGGTTTCGCCCTGATTTCTCAGGTAAAAAACAAGCTCTGCTCTTGTCGGTTGCTGGATTTTCTGCAATCTTGCGCCCGCAAAAAATTCGGCATTCTCAAGGAGAAATGCCCTCAAAGTCAGCAGGTCAAAATTAATCGTCATTTTTCACAGGGGTATCTTGTACAACGTCCGGCACGAAGCTGATTGGTTCGTAAACTTCTATCTGCTCGTCTTTCCCCTTGACCGAAATCGTACCCACGTTGAGGGTAACAACTTTGTCTTTTACCTCTTCAAAAGTTGATTTGGCAATCAACACATCCCTTTTCAATTTAGAGCATGAGGACTCGAGCCTTGCCGCTACGTTAACTGCATCTCCCATGGCCGTGTAGCTCATAAGTCTCTCTGAGCCGACAAGCCCAAGCAGCGCGTCGCCTGTGTTGATTCCTATTTTCACATCAAACACTATTTTACCCTCTTTAATATTTGAAAGCTTTATTTCATTAATTCTTTTCTTTATCTCCAACGCAGTTTTTACAGCCATGTACGCGTCGTCATCTGAGGCCATCGGGTCGCCCCAATAAGCCATAACGCAATCCCCGACAAACTTGTCGACTGTTCCGTTATTTTCAAATACAATTTTTACAATTTCGTTAAATAATTCGTTGATATTCTCCACCAGTTGCTGAGGGTCAGATTTTTCAGACAGGGTGGTAAAATCTTTTACGTCGCAAAACATTACCGTTATGCGCTTTTTTGAACTTTTCAAAACCAGATTGTCAGCACTTGCAAGCAGCGTCGAGAGAACGGTAGGAGAAACAAATTTGCCGAATACGTTCATGATTTCTGTTTTTTGAGAGGTTTCCTTGTGTAACCTAAAAGCGTAAAAGATAGTTGCAGTCGACAGAATATAATAAATAGGTACGACCACCGGAATCCAAAATCTCAAAGACGGGGCGACGAAAACAATAACACATCCAATAATATATAATACGAGAATTAAAATCCCGTTCAAAAGTCCCATAAAAGGAATTACTGACGTCAGACCTACGATTACTATTAGCAAACAAAAAAGCATCGTAATAATAAATTCAACGTAAGTTGGTATTGGCTGGACAAATTTTCTCGCATAAATATTCTCAGGATTGGTATCGTTGAGCATGTTATCCAACGCTGTAGCAACTGTTTCTGTGCCCAAGTAAGAAGGGGAGACAGAAGTATGATGGACATCGCTCCCTGTTTCGGTTCTTCCGATTAGAACAATTTTGTCTTTAAAACAACTCGAATCAAAATTCGGGTCATTCTTATAATCTATAAGCAACTTTGAAATCGGGATGAACTCGTAGTTGTGCTTTTTTCCATGCCAGCTTATATTTGTGGCCCCTTTTTCGTTAATAGGAATTACTCTATTCTTATAAACTATTTTGTCCTTTTGTAAAATTATTTGACCATCATCTCCCATTGCTTTAAGAAACCCTGCAAAGGCTAAAGAAGGAATATAGTAGGTTTTATCACCCTTTATAAGCTTAAACAGCGGTTGGTGTTGTCTTAAAACGTTATCCTTGCTGTCAACTCGGTTTAAAACAGCCGTTGGGGTGTATTCTGTATAAATATCGCTTATAGGAGAATGGGAATAGTACGTGATGTTGTCATCGACTTTTTTGCTTTCAACAAACACGTCAAGCGACTTATCAGTCGGCAAAAAATCGCTATCATCTATCAAATCTTTTGTCTTGTACTGGTCTACCAAATATTTTGGATGATTTAATGCGGTGCCCACAAAAACGTTGTCGTAGCTTCTCAGAACCCACGATAGCTTTGTGTCCTGATAGGAATTGACCGTAGCGTTATCAGCAAAAATAAGGTCGAATAATATGGCTTTGGGCTCTCCGCGTTCAATCATTTTTACCACGCCGGACCAGACGTCCCTTCTCCAAGGCCAAGGTCCCAAGTTTAACTGAGGATTTTTGGAAAGCTGGTTTCTTGAATAGTCGTCAATTTCAATAATAACAATATTTTTTTTGTCAAGAGGGGCAAATTTACCCATAAATTGCTGGCCGTCAAGTGCAATTTTTGATCTCAAATCATAAGATACCAATTCCATTCGCTCAAAGACGGGTGCAAAAAGATACCTGCATAAAATAACACATATTATCAAACCAAAAATATATAAACTTTTCTTCATACTTTTCATACATTTATTATATGTATATAAATAAGAAAAATCAATATATTTACGTTTGTATCAATCAACAGAAGGAGACTTCTGCACGTCTCACATTCTTTCCTGTACCTACAGAACTATCCCAAATCCGGCCTTAAAACTCTTGCCCCTTTTAAATATACATTTTTGGGTGAAAAATCTTCCTCGCAATTTAAAACCAAAAGCACACGCAAACACATTCTCAGAGAATTCGGGACATCAAGCTCATTGAAACACATCATTGCAACATCGTCCCACCCGAGAGCTTTTCTGCCAAATTTCGCTGGGAATTGAGCATTTAAATCCGCGGTTAAAGTAAAAATAACGTGCGAAATCATGTAGCTTTCAACCCCATTGTGCTCAACCACGCTATTCAAAAGCTCAAGCGTCGCTTCTTCAATCGATTCTGGCGTATTTGCGTCAACCGTTACCGCCCCTCTAATTCCTTTTGATATCATAAAAAGTTCTCCCCTATCAAGAATTTTGCGCCACCAGTGAAACCATTTACCCAGTCTCTGGCAAACATTTCTGACTTGCCTTCTGGTTTGACTTTAACAATTAACAACACTCCGTCAACAGTCGCAACCTCCAAACCTTCTTTATTTATAGCCAAGATTGTTCCCGCAGAAGCACCTTGAGAAATATTTTCTTCCAATACTTTTGTCTGTTTAATTTTTACGAATTTTTCATTGAAGAAACTGTGGGCGCTTGGAAATTTGTATATCCCCCGAACCAAGTTATGTATTTGTCGCGTCGTTTGCCCCCAATTAATTTTTGATTCTTCCTTAGTCATTTTTTTTGCAAAAGTGACACTGTTATGGCATTGTTCAGTCGGATGAAGCGAACCGCTTTTTATATTCAAAAGAGTCATCTCAATGAGCTCTGGAGATTTTTGGGCTATGAGCTCGAACAATTCGACATAATTCATGTCCTCGGTGATTTCAATCTCATCCTTTAAACAAATTCCGCCGCAATCAAGCCCCTCTTCTGTTATCATCGTGCAAATTCCGGTTTTGCTTTCACCGTTTATAATCGCCCTTTGAATTGGGTTTGCGCCTCTGTAAAGCGGCAAAAGGGAGGCGTGCAAATTTATGGTCGAATACTTTGGGATGTCCAAAACTTCCTGCGATAAAATTTGGCCGAAAGCAAAGGTCACAAAGAAATCCGGTGCTATTTTTTTTAATTCTTCCTGAACTTCAAAGTCTTTTTTTATTGATGCCGGCTGAAAAACAGGTATATTGTGCTCAACCGCATACTTTTTGACTGGCGACAAAGAAATTTTTTGCCCTCTGCCGACCGGCTTGTCGGGCTGGGTAACAATTCCCACAACCTCGATTTTGTCTGATTTAACAAGATAATCGAGAGATTTTAAAGCGATTTTTGGTGTGGCAAAAAAAACGATTCTTATCACTTTTTCACCTCTGCCAATAATTTTATTGCTTCCTCAAGCTCAGGCTCATCAAGCATCTTGTCTATTTCTAACTGTGGAAGATGTCTTTTTTGAAGTTCCTGCTCGACGTCAAATCTGTTTCTGGCGTGGTCGATAAACAAAATTCCATCCAAATGGTCGAATTCATGCTGGATTGCTCTTGCAAGAAGGCTTCCATCTTTGGCCTCAATCACAAATGAGCGACCGTTCTCGTCTAACGCCTTTATCATAATATTAGAATATCTTCTAACATCAGTGTAGGCTTCTGGAAAACTCAAACAGCCCTCGTGGCTTACAACGGCACCGGATTTTTTAATTATTTTCGGGTTTATAAAAACAATAGGATTTAAGGCCTCATCGCCGGTGGAAGTGTCGATTACAAAAACCCTGTAGCTCTCTCCTATTTGCGAAGCGGCAAGCCCCACGCCGTTTTGAGAGTACATAGTGTCTAATAAATCCTTGACTATATCGAGTACTTTTCTCGATACTTTGTGAACGTCCTTGGATTTGTCGCGCAGAATTTTATCACCATAAGTCAATATTTTCTTAATTGCCATCTCTTCTTTTCCTTCGATTTTAGCCTTTTGCAAATATTATACCATAAAAAGGGGAAGGAGAAAGGGGAAGTTTGCCTATTCTGTCTCATTGCGAACCCTTGACAAAGGGAACCGTCGAGGAACGATACGAGTGCCCCTGGCTATCAAGCAAAGTAAGATGTAAGGGTGAAGCAATCCAAAAACACCCAGATTAATGCGCCTTGGCTTGCTTCGTCGTTTCACTTCTCGCAATGACGCAGTGGCAACCTTCTAAACTTCCATGCCTCCATACTTTCACATTGTAAACACCAAGTCATAAAATGTAACAATTAGCCAAAAAAAAGCAATAATCATGTTTTAGAGACATTAGAATTAATAGTGAAGTGTAGTTTTAAGTGGTAAAAATGCTAAGTATAAATAATATTGGCAATAAATTAGAAAAAGGTACAAGAAAATTTGTTTCAGAAATGAGCAAAGACGGATTTGCCCCTATAATTCTGCTGGAAGCCGCTGTTATTGCAGGTAGAACCTATCAAGCGAATAAAAGAGGGGGCTTTGTAGAAGCAAGAGAACGCGCAACCGAAGAATCCTTAGGTTCAGTATTTTGGTTGGGCGGCGTTGTAATGTTCAGCAAACTCGGGGATTTTGTCGGCAAAAAACTATTCAAAGTAAGCCACTTGAACTTCGACGTTGGCAAAGACGCCGCCAGAAAACCTTTTGAAAACTATCTTAAAATAGTTGAACGCGCTTCAAAAATAGCTGTTATAAGAGCGAAAAAAGCCGGCAAGGAGATTAAACCGTTAAACATCAAAAAACTGGAAGCAGTTCTTTCTAAATTCAAATTTATAAAAATAATTTCGAGCATCTTGCTTGCCAACACAGTTATGGGCTTTATCGTTCCTAAACTTAACCAAAAAATCACCAAAAATCAGCTGAAAGCAAAAAAAGAACCTGACAAAAATTTGTCTAAAACAAAAACTTCCAGACTTTCCATTGAAGACTTTGCAAACAAAAAAAGTGTAAATGTTAGTTTTGGCGGGCTGAATTTCTTATCCCTCGCAAACGCTTTTGAAAGTGACGCGAGGTTAAAACTAGTCTCTACAGATGTTGGAACCGCAGGCGGTAGAGCAACCAATGCGAGAAACAAAAACGAAAGAACCGAAATACTTTTCAGAGATATTACGTCAATGTACTTCTATTACTTATGCAAAAAACACTTAAGCTCGGCCTTAAACTACATTCAAGACGGAAGAGCCACCAGACTTGATCCGGTAAGCGCAAAACAGCTAGACAGCCACGTCCAAGCAGAATTCAAAAACTCAAGCTACACTAGCGAAGAGTTTAAAAAACTCGTACTAGGAAACACAAAAGCCCAAATTCCAGATAAAATTCAATCAAACTTTAAAAACGGGATCATCTCACTTGACGAGCTTGAAAAAATTGTAGGAAAAGACTCTGTAGAAGCCAAAATCGCAAAACAAATGTCAAAACTTCAACCAGAGCACTCTATTGGCGCAATACTGACAGAAGCCCAAGTTAAAGATGTTTACACGCAAGGGTTAATAAACGACCCCAAATTCTTAAACAAAGTCTTTAGACAATATACAGATAAAGCGTCAACAAGCCCGACAAAATTTGTTGCGGAAAAAGACATATTAAAGCTAAAAAGCAGAATGACAGATTACATCGAAGATATCCTCAAAAATGCAAAAACAACAGGCGAGAACATCACTCTAGACGTGCTGAAAAAAGCCAACAAACAAAACTTGCTAAAAAACACCTTTAACCTTGGTGCCGGGTTTGCGGTTGCTGCATTATTTTTGTCGACGGTTATTCCGAAAATCCAATACTGGATAACAAGAAAACAAACCGGACAGGATAAATTCCCAGGGGTGGAATAAATCCGAGACTTGAAGGGGATTGTCTTGGATTATCAGTAATTCATCTCCCAGCCTTCATCAATTACTCGGCCTGCGCAATGTTTACCCGCGTGAAACTTAATATCGGTACTCCCACTTGTGCCACAAGCAAGTCCAACATTTTTCCAATATGAAGCAGAACCTCCGAAATAAGACTCATACACTTGTATATCCTTACCTCCCCACGGATATAAAATCCCATCGCTTGAAATTTTGAAATAATATAAATCTCGTCCATATTGGTTTGGACCCTTTTCTCCGTTAACATCAATATATGAAGCCCCGCATAGAGCTTTTATTTTTGTCTCTATACTATTGTCTGGAACACAAGAAGTATCAATTATTAATCTCACCAATGCCCCGTCTATAGTGTAAAATTGGTTGCCTACCGTAAAGGGTATGTAATTTTCTCTCCCCCTTGTGGCAAAATCTAAATATTTATATTTTCCATCAGTACATCCGACTTCTCCAGATTTGCAGGTTTTAGGGTTGCAGGAAGTGTCACCATCTATACAGGTTTTTAATGTTTTTATTGATTTTTTTATTATGCCATCGACGTTTACTGTATTAACCCTGCTATCAATCAAATCTGTATATGCAAGGCTCTCAGCATTTGATTCAGCCATTTCTCGTTTTATAAATTCTTGAACAGTGACATAAGTTTTTTTTAGCTGCATAACGTATTGTGTCTTTTGATTATTTGCCATAAGCGTCGGAATAGTCATCGCAGCAACTACCCCGATAATTCCTAGGGTAATTAAAACCTCAGCGAGGGTGAAGCCGAGGGAAAAGGCAAAAGGTGAGCGGGAGAAGAAGCTCCCGTGCTTTACGTCATCCTGAAACGTGGGATTATGCGTATTGCTAAAAACTTTGCTATTCAGGATCTTTCCAGTAGGCAAAAACGATTGAAATTGCTTCGGTGGATTACAATTGTCATAGCCGTCTCTTAACGTCTCGCAATGACGTCTGCCTGTCTGTCTGCCTGTCTGTCTGCCTGTCTGTCTGTCTGTCTGTCTGTCTGTCTGTCTGTCTGTCTGTCTGTCTGTCTGTCTGTCTGTCTGTCTGTCTGTCTGTCTGTCTGTCCACATTATATCTCCTTAAACTCTTAATCTTATAATATAATTTCAGTATACTAATATTTTAAAGGCATGTCAATTAAAGTTGTCAAGAACCCTTTCCGAAAGTCAATAGGCTTTTTCCACATCCTCTATGTATAAAAAAAGCCCCTCAATCTAAAAGAAAAAGGGGTTGAATTGTTTTTCAAATCCATCGTGTTGTGTAGAAGGTAGTGTGTGGTAGGTTAGTGTGTAGTGGCAAGAAGTGTGTTTAAAGTTTTTATGAAATCTTTTTGTATATCTTTCTTATATATTAATAAACGTTTTTTGATATACAAATTTGCGAAAAAGGGTTTATTTCTTTACAATAGTTTACAACATTCCGAATTTTCTACCTCTTACCAAGACTTTTTACTTTTTTACTTCCCACTCCCCTTGTAAATCGCTGGAATTGAGTTATAATAATATCAAAGCACATTTAAAAAAGAATATGGGGACGCTATGGATTTGACAGGATGTTCGGTGAAAGTAGGTTGCGAGTCCCAGAGCTGTTCTGGGTTATCAACGGGCAAAAACAATAAATGCTACAAACAACGTAGTTAAAGCTGATTTTTCTAGAGCGACTGCTCTAGCTGCTTAATTAAATTTAGGTAGTCAGTATCTCTATTAGTTTAACTTGCTAATTAATAGGGACAACAACGCAAGTTGCAGTGCGCGGACGGGAGATAAGCGCATTAAGACAATCTTCCAAGGTGGGCACCACCCTAAACTGCTTTGGTCGTTCTAATAGGTGTGATTTTACCTAGGGATTGCCGAGAGCCAACAAAATCTACACTCGTAGATGCATGCTTTAATCCATTTTGGACGTGGGTTCGACTCCCACCGTCTCCATTTTTTACGCTAAGCCTTTAGGCTTAGTCGAAAAAAATAAAGATTATTGGTCGTCGAAGCCACACAAACCGAAGGTTTGTTAGTGGGTGAGACTGCTAGGCTTACCCTTAACGAACGAAGTTTCGTCAGTGGGTGAGACTGCTAGGACAAACAAGCAAAAGCAACAGCGGTGCGTAGTTTGACCTATGCAACCAGCTAAATTTCAAGGACGAAGTCCGATAAGAAATTTGCGTGTTTGCCACCGTCTCCACCATTTATTGACAAAACTATATCTTACAGAATTTATTACAAAAGCTTGTAGCCTGCAAGAATTTGTATTAGAGAACCCCCTCCCACAAGGGGCGGGGGGATTAGACTTTTGAATTTTTTATACTTTGGGATTTCTGTTAAAAATCATTCAACGGAATTATACTCTCAGGTGATTGAGACATCGTTATTATTCTTGCATTAGGTCTTGTTTGGGGTCTTTGCCCGCTACTGATGCGTCTTTGAGGATTTCCAGACATAGCCATTTGACTCTGTGGATGCCCTCTAAGAGCTTCTGCCCCATCAACAAGCACAATCAGAGTATTGACTATCTCTTTAACGTTAATAGCCTGTTCTGATAAAGCTTGTGAAGCAGATGCAGCTTCTTCGGCTGTTTGAGCATTTGTATGAAGCACTATTTCCATTTGCGAAACGGCTTTGTTGATTTGTTCAACCCCTTGAGCCTGCTCATTAGTTGCAACAGATATTTCTTCAAGCAAATCACTTACTTTTCCAGCTTGTTCTTCAATTGCTACAACTGACTCTTTTACTGCTTTTGCAATATCAAAACTGCTAATAGATAAGTTAACATTTCCCTCAATAATAACAGCAGTATCTTTAGCTGCTTGTGCACTTCTTTGAGCTAAGTTTCTTACTTCTTCTGCAACTACTGCGAATCCTTTACCTGCATCACCGGCTCTTGCTGCTTCAACCGCTGCGTTTAGAGATAAGATATTTGTTTGGAATGCAATTTCGTCAATTACTTTAATTATTTTTGATATTTCGTTGCTCGAACTTTTAAGATCAGTCATTGAGGTTGACAGTTTGCCCATTTCGGTATTACTTTTTTCAGCATATTGTCTTGCTTGTTTAGCTAATACTGAAGCTTGCTGAGTGTTCTCTCTATTTTGGTGAACCATTGAAGATGTTTCTTCTAGCGTAGAAGAAGTTTCTTGAACGGAAGCAGCTTGTTCTGATGTTCCTTCTGCTAATGCTTGGCTTGCTGCAGCAACCTGTGAACCTGCAGCAGATACTTCGTCAGTCCCTACGCTTAAGCTATCGATGGCTTGTTTAATTGGTCTTGTTATCATATTTGATATCATTGTACCTAATACGGATAAAATGATTATAGATAAAACCAATATAATTAACAAGAAGCTGGTAGAAAATGCTGCATCCTTATCATTTTGAGTATTGATACTATCTGCTTCTTTAGCTGCCATCTGATTCATTTCATCCAACTGTGCCAAGACTGCTTCTAACTTTGGCTCGTTAGCCACTATTCCTTTATCAGCTTCTGCATTTTTTCCTGCATCAAAAAGAGCTATGGTTCTCATCCTAAATTGTTTACAATCAGCAACCGCCTTTTTCAAAGCCTCTAGATCTCTAGATTCTTCAATATCTAAACCATGTTCTTCGTATTGCTTGATATTTTTATTAATGAGGTCATATCGCCCAATAATAGCCTCCTTCAGCTCTGCTCTTTTTGCTGGGCTTGAATATTCATACTCATAAGTCTCAGATGCATTGCTCAAAACCGCCGATTTTGCTTCGGCAAGACCTTGAGCCGGCAAAAAAGCACCGTTATAAAATTTTGTCATATCATTACAAGCTTTCATATTGTAATAATAACCAACAAAACCGCTGATTATAAGCATAATAACACCAAATGCAATTAGAGTAGTTAATTTTTGGCTAATCTTTAATTTCTTAATCCATTCCATTTTAAACTCCTTCTTCTGTGTTTTTATCTAATAACTTTATTATTTCGTCCGCATGTAACACTTTTTCTATATTTAAAAGCACTACAAGCTTACCTTTAACTTTTCCAATTCCGTTTATAAATCCTTCATCGGCATGTGTACCGTATTCAGGAGGGGCTTCAATTTCTGTTAGTGGAATATCAAACACTTCGGATACTGTATCCACAAGAACACCAATCTGTTTATTTTTCCCTCCGACAGAAACATTAACGATAATTATACACGTTTGTTTGTCGTACTCTTTTTCTGGCATGCCGAATTTTAACCTTAAATCCATAACAGGTATGACTTTGCCCCTAAGATTAATAACCCCTTTAATATAAAAAGGCGTTTTAGGGATTGGGGTAATCTCCATCAACCCGTTAATATCCAAAACTGTTAGAATAGGTATACCGTAACTGGCTCCGCCTAACAAAAATACAAGGTGCTTGCCATCCTGTTTTTCAACAGTAGCCTTATCCAAGGACGAGGTTGCTTCCATACATTCTCCATTCTTCAATTCTAAACCACTAAATCCTAAAAACTAAATAATCTGTTACCATTGTAGCATTTTACCCCCTCCATAGAGTTTGTCAAGCCCTTGCTCTAGTTTATGAAACATTCTATTCACTACATGTGTATGCTCACATATTGCAAGATCTTTGTAATCTGTTTATACATAGTTATGTTTGCTGCACAATATTAAACTTTAATATAAATATTTTATAATTAAGTTTCCCGTATTAAAGTTAATTATGAAGTTGAAATAACGCAACAATTTTCATCCCATTATTTCAGTTTAAGTTGTATTTGTTACTTTATAATTAATCTAAATGGCACAAAAATGGCACAAAATTGAAAAAGACAAGAACCAAACCTTTATGAAACAAATTATAAACACTAAAAAAGCCCGTAAATACGGACTTTTAAAAAATACACAATAATAGACGACTTTAGAACTTGGTTGCTGTCGGGAATGTACTAATAATCAGAAATATTTGTGGCTTAAAGAAAAATATAATGAAAGCATTAAAGATTTAGAAGCATATTTAGAAATTGAAAAGGTGGTTTAAAATGACTAAAGTAGTAATTTATGCTCGTGTAAGTAGTAAAGAACAAGAAAAAGAAGGATATTCTATTCCTGCTCAATTGGATTTACCTAGGAAATATGCTCAAAAGAATAACCTTACAATAGTAAAAGAGTTTGAAGATGTTGAAACCGCTAAGTCTTCGGGTGGCTTTTAAAAAAGATAATAAACCTAAATATCAAATGCCCAAAAGTTTTATGTTTGCAAATGTACTTAGATGTAGTGATTGCGGATGTCAAATAAGTGGAGAAATTAAAAAAGGCAGATATATTTATTATAGTTGCTCTGGCGGTAAAGGTGAATGTGAGCAAAAACATGTTTACATTAGAGAAGAAGCTATTGAAAAACAATTCATTGAAGCATTAGAAAGAATTTCTTTGAGTGAAGAACAAAAAGAGTGGATGATTAAGGCATTGATTGAAAGTTTTAAAGATGAACAACTGTACACAAAAGAGCGTATAGATAGTTTCAACGAGCAAAAAGAAAACCTAAGAAGAAGAATAGATAACATCTACTTGGATAAACTTGATGGCAAAATCAGTGAAGCATTTTGGAAGACAAAACATAACGAATGGACAAACGAGTTAAATAATATTCAAAATAAAATAAATGCACATGAAAATTCTAATATTAATTTTATAGAGCATGGTTCAAAAATCTTAAAGTTCTGTACTCAAGTAAAAAGTGAATATTTGAATGCTAATAATGTTGAGAAAAAAGAGATACTAAAAACAGTACTTCAGAACTCATATCTCAAGGGTAAAGAATTAAGTTATACTTATCATTCACCCTATAATTTATTAGCAAATTCAATGTGTTGTACAATAAAATACCCTGGATTGGATTCGAACCAATGACCTACCGCTTAGAAGGCGGTTGCTCTATCCAGCTGAGCTACCAAGGCATAATTTTGTATTTAGTTGTCATTTGCCTTCTCAGCTGGATAGAGCTTTATTTTAACTCTGTTGTACTTTTGGGAACCAAAAGCTACAACGGGCTGAGCTACCAAGGCATAACTCGATACTATCACATAAATTTTACCTTGCAAGTGCAATCTTCACTTTTCGATAAAAAAGTTTAAATTATGCTTTTTTTCATATATAATTCTCTTAAGACACAAAGAAAAATGAGGCAAAAATGTTAACAGGAAACCAAATCAGAGATTTATATTTAAACTATTTTAAAGAAAAACACAATCACACCATTGTCGAAAGTTCAAATTTGATACCCGACAATCCGACGGTATTATTGACAACCGCTGGCATGCTCCAATTCGTCCCGATATTTTTGGGCTATGAAAAACCAAAATTTGAGCCGGCTCGAGCTACCTCTTGCCAAAAATGCGCCCGCGCAGGCGGAAAAGATTCCGACATAGAAAATGTCGGCAAAACCCCGCGCCACCATACATTCTTTGAAATGTTGGGCAATTTCAGCTTCGGCGACTACTTCAAAAAAGAAATCATCCCTTGGAGCTGGGATTTCGTTACAAACGTTTTAAAATTAGACAAAGATAAATTGTGGATTACCATCTACAATGACGACGACGAAGCTTTTGACATCTGGACAAAAGGCGTCGGGCTTGCATCTGAGCGAGTATTGAGAAAAGGCAAAAAAGACAATTTTTGGGGCCCTCCCGGAGCCGCCGGTCCTTGCGGGCCGTGTACCGAAATTCACTACGATTTGGGTGAACACCTTAAATGCTCCGACGATTGCGGAATTGATACCTGTGAATGCGACCGTTGGGTTGAAATCTGGAACTTGGTCTTCATGGAGCTTTTCCAAGACGAGGACGGAAACCAGTCGCCTTTGGAAAAGAAAAACGTTGACACCGGCATGGGGTTAGAGCGAATTACCATGGTCGTTCAGGGCAAAACCTCGACTTTTGAGACCGATTTACTCAAGCCGATTTTGGACGAAGTTTCTAAAATGACTGGGGTTCAATATAAACAGAGCGTCAAAACGGACATTTCGCTCAGAATAATCACCGATCACGCCCGCTGCGTTTCATTTATGATAAACGATGGTGTCGTACCGGGCAACGAAGGCAGAAACTACGTTTTGAGAATGATTTTGCGTCGTGCTTTGCGCCATGGCAAAATGCTTGGATTGGAGCTTCCGTTCTTGCACAATTTGGTGGACGTCGTGGTTGAAAATTACAAAGGGGCCTATCCTAATTTAGCCCAAAACCAAGAAAAAATCAAAACTGTCATAAAACAGGAAGAAGAACGCTTCAAATTGACGCTTGACCGCGGATACAAATTATTGGAAGAGTTGCTTGCGGCTAAAAAAGACATATCCGGAACCGACGCGTTTAAATTGTACGACACGTTCGGGTTCCCGATGGAATTGACACTTGAAATCGCCCAAGAGCAAGGTTTGAACGTCGATACCGAAGGGTTCAAAGTCGCTATGCAAGAACAGAAGACTCGTGCCAGAGCAGCTACGCAGAAAATCAGTCTGACCGACGATTTGATTTACGTCAATATCGAAAAACAATTCGGCTCAACTGAATTTGTCGGCTACAGTCAAGACCAAGCGGACGCGAAAATTCTTGCAACTGTTGAAGTCGGGGAATTAATCGACATAGTTTTGGACAAAACCCCATTTTACGCCGAATGCGGGGGGCAAGTCGGAGATGTCGGGACAATAGAAAACGACCACTTTAAGGCGGAAGTTTTAAACACCTTTAAGGTCAACAAATTATTTGTTCACAGGTGTGAAGTAGTTAATGGTGAAGTCAAAATCGGTGAAGAAGTTTCCGCCAAGATTGATTCAAAACGTCGACAAGAAATAAAAATCCACCACACCAACGCCCACTTGTTGCAATCGGCGTTGATAAAAGTGCTCGGCAGCGAGGTAAAACAGGCGGGTTCGCAGGTGGAAGAGTCTAGAACACGTTTCGATTTCTCTTTCTCCCGTGCGATGACGCCCGATGAGGTTAAAAAAGCCGAATCCATTATAAACACTTGGATTAGCGAAGGGTTGAAAGTCGAAACTAAAGTGATGGACATCGAAGAGGCCCAAAGAACAGGTGCGACCGCACTTTTCGGCGAAAAATACGAGGACGAGGTTCGTGTAGTTTCGATTGCTGACGTTTCCAAAGAATTCTGCGCTGGGACACATGCAAGCAATATAAGCGAGCTTCGTCTTGTCAAGATTGTTTCAGAGAGCGCAATAGCTGCTGGAACCCGCAGGATTGAAGCGGTTGTAGGAAATTCGGCACTCAATTATTTGAACAAAAAAGAGGCTGAACTGGATAAGCTTTCGGCGATTTTCAAGGCTCCTTACGAGGAAGTTTCTGAACGGGTCGAGAAATTGCAGGAAGATAACAAATCGCTTCAAAAACAGTTGGCTCAAATCCAAAGCGGACAGGCGAGAGAGAAATTCAACTCTTACGTCGGCCAAGCAATTGAAATCGACGGCGGAAAATTGTTCGTTGCTAAAATAGATTCGATGGATGCCAATTCCGTCAAAGACGGGGTCGAAATGTTGGGCCAAAAGCTCGGGGATTCTATTATCGTAGTAGTTTCGCCTAAAGCGGAAAATGACGGTGCCACCATTGTTGCAAAAGTCAGCGATAATTTTATAGCTAAGGGTGTTCAGGCGGGAAAAATCGTTTCCGAAATCGCAGCAAAATGCGGCGGAAAAGGCGGCGGAAGACCTCAATTTGCCCAAGGCGGTTTGGGTGATTTGGGTGCGGTTGACAGTGCGTTAGAGGAATTTAAAAAGGGGTTTTAAGTCTATGTCGGTGGGTTAGGGAACCCACCCTACGTTACTATAAAATAATGAATGAAATGAAGTACAATGAATTGTAAGAAAAATATTTTAATAATAATTAGTTTAATTTTGTGCTTTATAGTGGGTATAAATTCAGTCTATTCAGTAGAGACAAGTATTGATTATGCATCTTATATAAAAACAATGCGAAAAAAAGTTAGATCAAATTGGAAACCTCCTATAAATAGCCAAAGTAAGCATGTCACTTTTTTGATTACAATTTTAAAAGATGGAAACTTACAGAGTTCAAAAATTATAGAATCTTCAGGTAATTCCATTCTCGACACTTCTGCCCAAAATGCAATTGATAAAACATTTCCTATCCAACCTTTTCCAATAGATGCCAAAGAAACTTCACTCAATATTTAGCTTAAACTGGATTACAATGTACTTTTTCACTAATTTTGTTTCTTTGTAAATTATAACGACTGAACGCTTAGGGTGTAGCCGCGTAGGGTGGGTTCCCTAACCCACCGTCATAAAAACCCTCATGATATAATAAACTCATGCCAAATTACAAGAGATTATTTATACCTAATACATATTTGTTTTTGACGATAACGACAAATAATCGTCGGCCGATATTAATTGATAATATTGAACTATTGCGGGAATCTTTTAATAGAGCGAAACATTCTTACAAATTCGACATATACGCATCTGTCATTTTACCTGATCATATGCATTTAATTTTAATCCCTGAAAAAATCGAAGAATACCCAAAAATTATTTTTGCAATCAAATATCATTTTTCAAGAAATGTTGACGGTGGGTTAGGGAACCCACCCTACGCGTTATCTGCAAGTCAAACGAATAAAAAAGAAAAGGGCATTTGGCAAAGACGTTATTTTGAACACACGATTCGAGACGAAAATGATTTGAGTGCACATCTTGATTACGTTCATTACAACCCAGTCAAACACGGATATGCCCAAAACGTGAAGGATTGGGAATATTCATCCTTCAATAAATTTATGGAAATGAAAAATTATGATCTTAACTGGGGAAGCACTGACGATATTAAACATATTGAAACAATGGAGTGCGATTAATTATTTTTTTTGCTAAAATTATCTTATGTACACGACGATTTTAAAAATTGAAAAGATGGCTCACAACACTTATCTGCCAGAATACCAGACCTCGGGGGCGGCCGGTATGGATTTGTGTGCGGCGATTGACGCGCCAATTTTGTTGAAGCAAATGGAGCGGAAATTAATTCCTACAGGGATAAAAATCGAGCTTGAAAGCGGGTTTGAGGCTCAAATCAGACCGCGATCCGGCCTGTCGATTAAGCACGGGATTACCCTTATAAATTGCGTCGGCACTGTCGATGAGGATTACAGGGGGGAAGTCTGCATTCCTCTGGTGAATTTGTCAATGGAAGAATATTTAATTCAGCCCAACGAAAGAATTGCCCAAATGGTAATAGCCAAAGTCGAAAAAGCAAAAATACATGTGGTTCAAGAACTGGGCGAAACCCAAAGAGCAGCTGGCGGATTCGGTTCTACCGGAAAATAGTAATCGATGTTCGCTGAGACATCTTCGGGATTATAGAAGATTGAGTGCATTGATTTCTAGCGTACAAAAGAACCAAACCTCTAATCTTCTAAACTTCTAGTCATCTTAGTGACCATATTTTTCGGCACTAATTTTTCTGACCAAAGCTATTTCGTTCTTCAGCATTTCTTCTACCAATTTTACTTTTGAGTCGAACAAGAATTCGCCCTCTACTTTTTCCAACTGGGTATTGAGAGAGAAAATTTTGTGGATGAAGTCGGCTTCGTCTTCGTAGGCGTTGATTTCTGTTTTCATAGCGCTTCTCCATTTTTGAAGAATTTCTATTTTTTCTTCGCTGGGAGAGTTCAATTTCTTGAAATGTTTTTTTATTTCTTCCGAGATAAACTGAATTTCTTCATTGCTGTTTTTACAGCTTTTCTTTTGGTAGAGCACTTCGTCGTAGAACTCGTAGTGCTTCATTTCCACGTAGTTGCCGTAATTTTTCAATCTCCCTGCAAGGCAACGGGTGTTGTCTCTGGCTGGCATTTTTGGTTGGGTGATAAAATCGAAAATGTGACGCATTTCGTGCCGCAGGGTCTCTTCAATGACCCCTTTTTTGATATTCTCTTCTATCCCAAGGTCATTTTGTAACGTAGTTTTTACAAGGGAAAATTGAATATATATGTTGTCGGGCAGGTATGCCCGACATACTTTGCAAATGGTTGTGTTTGCAATATAATTTAAGCACAGTTAATAAAAAAACGCGCGCGTCAGATTTAGTAGCAGAAGAGATGCGAGCGGAGTAAAAGTAATAAAAGTGATATTCGTAAGCATCAATCAGCGAGTGCATAAATCCGGTAAGCCGCTAAAATAACAAAACCAGTAGTAGTTACAATCCAATAAGTAAAGGCGCGGGAACTTAAATCCCGTGTGATGGTAAAACATGTCGGGACATTCAAAGTGGGCAACGATTAAACATAAGAAGGCGAAAGTGGATTCGGCCCGCGCGGTTGTTTTCCAAAAATACGCTAGAGAACTGATGGTTTCGACCAAAATGGGCGGAGCTGATATGAGCTCTAATTTCAGGCTGAGAACAGCGTTTGAAAAAGCAAAAGCAGCTGGGCTTCCCGCGGACAATATTAAACGCGCAATCGAAAAAGGTGCAGGGCTTTCAAACAGCGACAACTATGAAGAAATAACCTACGAAGGCTATGCGGCAGGCGGAGTTGCGGTATTTTTGGAAGTGATGACCGACAACAGAAATAGGTCGGCCGGCGACATCAGAAGCTATTTTTCCAAATACAACGGTAATCTAGGCGAAACCGGTTGTGTGGGCTGGATGTTCAAACCTGTCGGGGTTGTCTACTTTGATAAAGCGACGGATTTTGAAAAATTATTTGATGCGGCGGTAGAACTGGGTGCGGATGACATTCAAGAAGTGGGCGAAGATGCCGAAGAAGGTCAAGAATACAAAGTTATCACTTCGGTTCCGAATTTTCAAACGGTGGTTGAAGGACTTGAAAAAGCGGGGTTTGTAAGCACAAGCGCCGAATTGACAAGGCTTCCGGAGAACAGCGTTGAAGTTACCGACGAAAAAATAGCAAGTCAAATCTTGAAACTTCTGGAAAAAATAGAAGAGCACGACGATGTTCAAAATGTTTATTCCAATTTTGATATTTCAGACGACATTTTGCAGAAATTGGAATAATAAACTTGTCTTAAATAACGAAAGATAGTTGCCGAAGCAATCTGTCTCACCTTTGAATATCGGTGAGATCCTGAATGGCGACGCTTGTTACAAGACGCACAGTTGGATACTTCAGGATGACGTGCTGGGCGGAAAGCTCAGTTCCCGCTCACCCATGTCTAATCGCAGAAATCCAGAATCGTCTGGGTAATCGATTGGAGTGGTTTTACAACTTGCGCTGCGCCGATATCTATGGCTTCTTTTGGCATTCCGAACACGATACAGGTTTTTTCATCTTGGGCAATGGTGTTCGCTCCGGCATTTCTCATATTCAACAATCCTTGAGCACCGTCTTTTCCCATTCCTGTTAAAATAGCACCGACTGCGTTTTTACCAGCGTACTTTGCAACAGAATTAAAAAGCAGCTCCACCGCCGGCCGTTGATGGAAAACCATCGGGCCGTCTTGTAAGGTCACATAATAGTTAATACCGCTCCTTCTAATTTCCATATGCTTATTTCCAGGTGCGATGAGGACTTTTCCTGTAGCTAGGTAGTCCCCGTCGCAAGCCTCTTTTACTTCCACTTCGCAAATATTATTCAAGCGGTCCGCAAATGCTTTGGTGAAATTTGCAGGCATATGCTGAACAATTACGATAGGAGGTGCATTCGCAGGGAAACGCGATATAACTTCTCTCAGTGCTTCAGTTCCTCCGGTTGAGGCTCCAATTGCTATAATTTTGTTGGTTGTTCTAACATTCATCGAAGCAACATTCGCACCAGCTGTTTCTCTCACACCCAACGCAGACTTTGCTGGAGATCTGAAAATTTTTACCCTCGCCGCGGCTTTTACTTTTTCTATAAGTTGTTCGCTCATATCTCCCATTGAATAAGCACTTCCCGGTTTGGAAATAACCTCAACTGCGCCAAGTTCTATAGCTCTGAGTGCGACGTCGCCGCCCTTTTTTGCCAAAGAGCTCACCACAACAACAGGCATCGGGTAGTGGGTCATAAGCTTCTCGAGAAAGGTGAGGCCGTCCATTCTCGGCATCTCAATATCAAGCGTTATAACGTCAGGCCTAAGTTCAACTATTTTGTCCCTGCCTACAATAGGATCAGGCGCCGTTCCAACGACTTCAATATCTGGGTCTTTAGAAAGCTCTTGGGTAAAAACCTTTCTAATCATTGCCGAATCATCTATAATCAATACTTTTATAGCCATACCAATCCTTTTCTCTTAGATCTCTAGACTTGTAAACAATAACCTCGCCTTTGTCGGTGTCGAACATAATTTTTCTTCCAAACTCTCCGCCGGTGTCATCGTTTACTACGGGTATTTTATACTTTTTTAAAATTTTTCTTGCTTCTTTTACTGTTTCTTTTCCAATATCTCGTGTCGAGTATTTTTTTGAATATGAGCCGCCTATTATGTGTGCCTCTATGTTTTTTTTATTAGCACCGAGTTCAAACATCATTTCTATGAGCTGCGGGATAGAGTAATTTGCGAATCTTGTTAAACCTTCTTTGCCTTTTTGCTTTGGTAGAGCTATGTTGTTCATTCCTGATATTTTGCTGACCGGATCAGATAAGCAAACTGAAACGCAAGATCCTAAAACTGTGGCAAGACGATATGGCTCCCAGCAAGTAAAAATACTCCCTGGCTCCAAAAAATAATTCAGCTCTTGTTCTTTTGTTTGCATAACTTCTTATAGATTGTTGGCTCATGATAAATGAAATTATGTTTTACTTGAATCAGACTTTCTGAGTGGCCAATAAATAATAAGCCGTTATCCGAAAGAGATGAGTAAAAATTATTTACCAACTTCTCCTGAACCTCCCTGTCAAAATAGATCATAACATTCCTACAGAATATTATATCAAAAGGATTGCGAAAGGGAAATGGCTCCATCAAATTAAATAATCTAAATGTTACATTATTTTTTATCTCGTCTGTAATCACCCAACTGTCCTCGTTCTTGGAGAAATATTTAGAAATATAATAATTTGTAATATAGTCTTCTGGCCCGAATTTGTAAAGACCTGTTAAGGCTTTGTGAATACTTTGGGGGCTAATGTCTGTGGCCAAAATTTTTGCGTTAATATCGCGAGGAAGAATTTCTTTTAAAAGCATAGATAGCGTGTATGCTTCTTCACCGGTTGAACAGGCTGAAGACCAGACTCTAAGCTCCCTTGTTGCCCTAACAGTAGGGCTTGCATCGATAATTTGATCAATGTTTCTCTTCAAAAACTCAAAGTGATTGTTTTCTCTAAAAAAATTTGTTTTGTGAATGGTAATAGTATCGATAAATCTATTTTTGAGGGTCTTTTGCTTTTCCGTAATCGATGGCGCCACAATAAAGTGGTAGTATTCACCAAGGGATTTTACGTCGCTTTCATTAATTAACTTGACAAGTTTTTGGGATAACAAATTCCTTTTATTTTTTTCAATGTGAATTCCCATATTTTTGTACAAATAGTCACAAAATAAGTCCAAATATCTTTGTTCTTGATTTATTTCAGCCTCGGTTATCATATATGTCCTTCATTTAATATATAAGAGAGAAACCATCTCTCCTATATTGTAGCTCTTGTTTTTTAAAAGTCACCTAATGGAATTATATCCTCGGGATTTACCACTTTTGCTCCTACAGGAACGCTTTTTGCCTGTGATCTTGGAGTTCTTCTTTCGCTGTCAGCCCAAACCTCGATTTTAGATTGTTTTGGTTGAGAAAACTTTGGCGCAGGAGTGTGTGTAACTTTTTTTATAACTTGCAAGTTTGAGTGCACCGCATCCGCACCTTTAACAAGCCCCACAAGAGAGTGGACGATTTCTTTCATCTGGCCAGAGAAAACCGATACCTGATCCGCTGAAAAAGCGCTGTCTTGTGCGGTGGAAGCATTTGCGTGGATAATTGTTTCCATTTGCGAAATCGCTTTGTTTATTTGACTTATGCCAATTTCTTGCTCTTGGCTTGCTGTTGAAATTTCTTCTAAAAGCTCACTTACTTTGTTTGTTTCGTCTTTTATGGTGACCAAAGAACCGCTGACCTGTTCGGTAATTTTTAAACATTTGACAGAAAGGTTTATGTTTCCTTCGATTATAACGGCGGTATCTTTTGCAGCCTGTGCGCTTCTTTGCGCAAGATTTCTGACCTCTTCGGCGACAACAGCAAATCCTTTTCCGGCATCCCCTGCGCGTGCAGCTTCAACCGCAGCGTTCAAGGAAAGTATGTTTGTTTGGAAAGCAATCTCGTCTATTACTTTAATAATTTTGGAGATTTCTGAACTTGATTTTTTAAGTTCTTCCATTGACGCCAACATTGTTTGCATCTCAAGGTCGCCTTGGTTGGCAACTTCTTTTGCCTGTTTTGCCAAAGAATCCGCTTCTCTGGTATTTTGAGTTGTTTGATGTAGCATAGAAGCCGATTCTTCAAGGGTTGAGGATGTTTCTTGCATTGAAGCCGCCTGTTGAGTCGTTCCCTCTGCCAATTTATGCCCGTTTGATGTCAATTCTCTTGAAATTGAATTCAAGTTGCCTGCGGCCATTGATAACTCATCAATTATTGTGCTTACAGTTTTGTCTATGTTTTTTCCTACTAAATACGCGATGTACTGTGAAATAACAATGGTCACAATCAGACCCAAAATTACCCATTCGCCATGTGTGGCCATGTTTCTTCCGACCGTTATTCCGCTTGCAAGCGAAAGTCCTTCAACGACCAAGACGCTTAGCGTTAATTTTAAACCTATTTTTAATTTTGAAAAATTCTTAAGCACTTTTTTAGCCTCTCTTTTACCTTAATTTAAATTAGACAGATTCTAACATTTTTATTATTTCATCGCAAAGGAAAACCTCTTCAATGTCTATAATAATTACCACTCTGTCTTTTAGTTTTCCTATTCCTAGAATAAAATTGTGCTCTAAGCTCATACCGTACTCTGGCGGCGGCTCAATTTGTTCAGAAGTAATATTTACAACTTCTGAAACCATATCAACAACAACTCCCAAGAGCCTCTGATTTCCATTTATAGTAACTTCAACAACAATAATACAAGTTCTTTCGTTGTACTCTTGTTGATCCATTCCGAATTTCAGCCTCAAATCCATGACGGGAATTATTTTCCCTCTCAAGTTTATTACCCCTTTGATAAATTCGGGGGTTCTTGGAACGGGTGTTATTTCAAGCATTCCGATGATTTCTTTGACTTTTAGGATAGAAACCCCATAGCCCTCTTTTCCCAGTGAGAAAGTGAGTAATTTTTGATCAATTAGTGCCATTATACTTTTGCCTCCTTTTTAAATAAGTAGTCGATATCCAGTATCAAAGAAACTTTTCCTGTTCCCAGGATAGACATCCCCGATATGTACTTTAAGTTAGAAAATTCTTCCCCAACAGGTTTTACTACCACTTCCTGCCTGTTTATGACATTGGTGATAGGTAGAGCTTTTAATTCGCCGTCCACTTCAAGAAGGATTACCAAAGGAACGTGTTCTTCTAATTTTTCTCCCTTGAAGAATACCGAGATAGGAACAATCGAAATGATGTCCTCTCTCACTTTTAACATAGTCCTTTTCCCCTGAGTGAAAATCCACTGATCTTCTCTGGGCTGCAAAATTTCTTTCACGTTCATTGTCGGGATGATAAAATATTGCCCCCTCATTTCGATTATCGTTCCGTTCATAATCGCGTGGTTGACTGGAACCTCGAGGGTGAAAACCGAACCTTTGGTCAGGGTGCTTTTAATATCTACTTTGCCGCCGATTTTTAGGATTTGAGTTTTTACAACATCCATTCCGACTCCGCGGCCGGAGATATTGTCTACCACTGCCGCTGTGGAAAATCCAGGTAGCAGGATAAATTCTTTTATTTCTTCTTCGCTGTAAGTTCTGTTAGGGTCAATAAGCCCTTTTTCAAGCGCTTTTCTATGCACGATGTCCGTATCTATTCCTCGGCCGTCATCTTTGACTTCTATTACTATTTTACCCCTTTTGTTGTAGGCATTAAGTTCGACTCTCGCTTTTTTATTTTTTCCGGTTTTGATTCTGTCTTGAACGTTCTCTTCCACCCCGTGGGAAATAGCGTTCTTAATTAAGTGAACCAATGGATCAAGAAGTTTGTCGGTTACTACTCTGTCTATTTCTGTGTTGTCACCTGACGTAACGAACTCGACGTCCTTGCCCAATTCTTGGATGGTATCTCTTGCTATACGGCTAACTTTTTGGAAAGTTGATTTAAAGGAGACCATTCTTAAAGACATCGAAAGACTTTGTAATTCTCTTGTTATTCGCAAGAATCCGGACATGTTTGATATTAGCTGGTTGTCGTGAGTGTACTTTGATGAAATGTACTGGTCAATCAGCGACTGGTTTATTATGAGCTCGCCTATCATATCTACAAGGTGGTCAATTTTATGGTTGGCGACTTTCATATAATCTTCATTTGAAGACATAAGTTTTTTTGCAGCAGGAGCTTCTGCAACTAGCGCAGTTGGTTTTGGCTGTTCTTTCTCTGTTGGTTCAATTTTAACGGTCGAAACTATCTCTTCATCCTTGATAACAAAAATTTCGTCAGCGAAGGCTTGAAGATTTGGCTTAACAAAAATATCTTCTTCCGGCACCTCTGCAATTACGTCCTCAATTACGTCCTCAATTACATCTGCAGTTTTATCTGTAAGTTTTTCTTCTACGGGTTCAAATTTTTGAATATCAGCTTTTACCGTCGCAATTTCAATCGGTATTTCAATAAATTTTTCTACTGGCGGCGCCTCCGCTGCAACTGGAATTTCTCCCATTGCTGCAAGTTGTTCCAATACCACTAGAAGCACCTCTATTTGGGCGACAAAACTCTGGTCTTTATAAGAATCAGTGTCTTCACAGAGCCTTTTGATATAATCAGAAGATTTCAAGATTGCGTCTACAATTTTTGTGTTGACCGCAAGTTCACCTTTTCTGCAGTAATCCATAAGCGTTTCTGTCTTGTGGGCAATTTCTTGAATTATCGAATGTTCAACGAATCCAGACAATCCTTTGATGGTGTGGAACGCCCTAAACATGGTATGAATAATTTCCATATCATCTGGGTTTTGCTCCAAAGAAATCACGTTTGTTTCTATCTCGTCGATGTGCTCAAAGGCTTCTACAACGAAATCGGCCCAGAATTCTTGGTCTATATTGAGTTCTTGATAATTATCCATTATTTTTGTTCCAAATTGTATGCAATACCGAATTTTTCACCATCAACCTTAAAGAATAATTTTTTCGACGGAACTTTGCTTATCATTCCGTACATGTTTTCTCCTGCGACGTAGGTTGGATTTGAGGAGAACAGAGTGTAATCTTTTGATTCTCCGTTGCTAGGCTTATACAAATTGTCTGTTTTGATTTCGTTAGTGACTCGTTTGCAGAATTCTGAATAAAAGTCGGCTAGGGCAGATTTTACAAAAATATCAAGTTTGTCAACGCTAGCTGTTCCCATTATTTTAGCGGCCAGCGCTTTTGCAGTTTTATCAGTGTAGCCAAACATAATATTGCCTTCTATGTCACCGGAGATTCCAACCAGTGTGTTGACCATTTCGGTTGAATTCAAAGAACTTTCTGGGACTTCACACATGAATTTATGATTTATATCCACGTAAGAAAACAGATCGTTAAAAACCTTGACAAATATTCCGGTCAGGTTAAAAATCGTCATAAGAAGACTCACTAAATCCCATGTCCAAAATAAATTTACCGTGAGTAAACTCGTAGTAAGCTTTCATTGAAGATACATTAGGCGTTATAATTTCCAAATCTTGTGCTGAAAATATAGCAGGCGGACTAATCCAAATTTCTCTTTTTCCGAATTGGTTGTTGATGTGGGTTGCAGCTCTTCCGCAAACCATGTTTGCAAATTCTGCAAGATAAATAAACAAGTCATCTTGGCTATCCAGTGGGTCACCGAAATTCATTGCCACTGCGATATTGTTACCGTAGGCAACAGAGGTGTTGATAAGAATTCTTCCGTTGGTTTCGCCCGAAAGTCCTATAATAATTGATAATGATAGTCTGTCGTCGGTGGGGATAGAAAATTCTCCGTTAGCCACAAGGGTTTCTTCGGTGATTTCTGCCACTACTTCTTCAAATGATTTTTTGGCAAGACTGAACAAAAGTTCTTGTTTATCTTGCAATACTTCAGCTATATTTTCCATAAATTCCCTTCCTACTCAAAAACTTCTGCTAATTTGGCCTGAATTGTGTCAGGTTTAAACGGCTTTGTTAAAAAATATTTAACTCCAATCTCTCTCGCATTGTTGAGCAATGTTTCATCGCCCATTGCAGAAAGCATGATAATTTTAACATTTGGGTTTATTTCAACCAGCTTTTTAGCTGTTTCAAGACCGTCCATAACAGGCATCGTTACATCCAGTGTTATCACATCAGGTCTTAGTTCGATGTATTTATCTATTCCAAGCTGACCGTCAAGTGCGTTTCCGACTACTTCCCACTCAGTTCCCTCTAGGGCTTTGCTCACTGCCTTAAATACAAAAGGTGAATCATCTATTACCAAAACTTTTCTTGTCATTTATAATTTCTCCAGCTTCTACTTATAATATTATACACCAGTTTGAATTTTGACCATACATCGTTTATATTACTTGCCGATTATTGTTTTTTAACTATTTTTTTGTATTTAAGCCTGCATTTTTCTGCTATACATCGGTCTTCGTGCCGACAAAGAGCGTATGACAAAATATTGTGAGCATCTTCGTTGCTAGACTCAAGGCTGATTGCAGTGGAAAGAGTGTTCTTTGCCTCATCAGGATTGCTTTTGAGTAGTTGTAAAAGCCCTAAAATATTGTAGCTTTCAACGTCCGCGTCGTCCTTGGCCAGAGCTTTTTTACAGCACTCTAAAGACATGTCTATTTGGCCGGCCTTTGCATAGGCTTTGGCTAAAGTTATTTCAAACAATGGGGGAATCTTTTCTAGGGCGGTGACTTTTAGATACTCCTCTATTACGGATTGTCCTTCTTCCATAGAATCATAGCGGCATTCTTCCTCTTTGCATTTTGCAATGTAAAAAGATATCGAAGCATTATTAGGCGAAAGCTCATGAGCTTTTTGAAAAAATTCAAGTGCTTGCGAGACGTTATTTTCATCAAAGTCCATTTGCCCGAGCTTGAAATAGCAATCATGATTTTTAGAATTCTCTTTTAGTGCCCTGTTGTAGAACTCTCTAGCTTGGTCATAAGAATTTTGAGCCTGTAGAATGAGCGCAATATTGAACAGAGCATTGAAATCTTTTGGGTTTAATTTTAGTGCTTTTTCAAAGCTTTCTTTTGCTTTTTGCCAGTCTTTAATTTCAAGGTAAGATAATCCCAGCCAGCAAAGTGCATCCTTGAAGTCCGGCTTGGCCTCAACGGCTTTTTTGAAAAACGATATAGCTTTGCTGTAAGCTTTATCTTGAAACTCCACAAACCCATGGTTATAAAACTTTTTAGCGGCATTCGCTTCATTTTTGAAATACCAAAACCATGCTGCCAAAAACAGTAAGATAAAGACTATTAAGATTATAGAAATTACTAAAACCATATCAGACTATTTTTATCCTTTCTTCAGGAGCGATGATTTTGGTTATTTTGAGGCCGAAGTTGTCCCCAACGGCAACCACTTGCGCTCTTGCCACTTCAATATTATTGGCAAACACCTTTATATCAGAATTGTCGAGTGTATCCAGCTTCACAAGAGAACCTCTTACAAGCTCAAGAGCAGATTTTACAGGGATTTTTGTACTTCCCAGCTCGGCGGTTATGTCAATTTTAACTTCGGCCAGTTGGTCAATTTTTATGCTCGAGCGTAAATTGATTTTTTCAACGGTTTCTGTTTGAAGTATTTCTAAACTGGTTAATGTTTTTTTTAAACCAGTGGCTTTTACTAGCAATCCGATTGTGTATTCTTTTTCTCCATTGACTCTTAAAGTCTGGTCAATCAAAATATCGAACTCTGAATTTTCAAATTCATCGCCGTATTTTGGCATTTCTTTTGTCAAAATCAGTGGAGTGGTGCTAAACCCAAAGTCATTTGTGTATAATCTTTCTAAAGTGTGCTCTATGTCGCCGAAAATTTTCTTCCCCAAGTCGCCCGCAGCATTTAGCTCCAACTCAGTAAGCTTGCCGCTGTAAGTGACTACACCGGCTCCGCCCATTAATACGTCAGAGATGCTTGAAATAAGCTCTTCAGGCACCAAAACTCCAAGTCGGCATGTGTCGAGACCTGCAGAGTAATCAACTTTATAAAGTATGCTGCTATCTTTAAATTCGTTTAAATTTTTAATTTCAACGCAATCGTTTATAAAAAACTCAATTTCTTTATAAACGTCCTTGTCCAAGTTGCGGGAAAGGGTTTTTATTGTTGAATCTACAAATTTTTGGATGAATTTATTTGTGGCTTCCAATTCTATTTTATTTAATTTACTCATTTGCTTCCTTCATCATATTTATGAATTTGTGTAGGATAAAGATGTTAAATTTATTCCCGCCACGCTGTAACATTTTTTTAAGTGCCTCGTCATTGTCCATACCTTTTATAAGCATTTCATCATAGTAGTTTGTAATGGCAACAATATGCGAATACGGAAGTTCGCAGTAGCTTGAATCATTTAAATCTATTTTAGTGCTTTGGCAATTTCTGTTGTAAAACATTGCAGCTTCAGCGATTTTTTCGCTGAAGTTCTTTTCTTTTATTAAAATCTTGTGCCCAGCTTCTGCCTGCTTTTTATTAAATCCTTTTTTGCTCAAATCGCCTACCGTGAGTTTAATTCTCCCAATATTGTGGTAGTAGGCTGCTTTTTCCAGTTCTTCAAGCTGAGGCTGCTTCATCCCTATTCTTTGGCCAAGTTTTACGGAGTATTGGGAAACCCTTTGACCTTGTTGTTCGTCAAATTCAAGCAACTCGTCCAAATTAGTGTCTACAATTTCGTCAATCGACGGAATTATGTTAAGATCCTCTATATTTTCGACGACATCAACTTCGACAGGTTTGTCTTCTGATTTGCAAAAAGGCTCGGCAATGTATATTTCTTTATAGTATAGCCAAAGAAGAATCTCAGGAGTTGCTTCACTGCCAGCGGAAACCAATATTCTTCCATCAGTCGACATTATATCAACATCAAAGGTGCTCCTATTCAAAAAATCAAGTGAACAAATTTTAATCATAACTCCATTAACAATTTCGGTGCATAAAATGACTCGGCTTTAACATAATTATTGCATTAGTTTCCATAAGAGTCAATACTTATTTTAATTGTTTAACCGGTCGATTTGTTTGCCAGCTCTTTTACTTCCTTTGCGACTATATCAAACCCAACCCCTGCATAATCTGGTCTTTTTGGATTTCGTCAATTTGCTTGGCTACAATAACTTTTGCTAAACTCATGCTTAACGCCATAAATTGATAAAACTAATATAATTGTGTATTTGGGCCAAAATTTAAAAATGCAGAAAAATTAAGAAATGCGAAGTCAAAATACTTCATCTTTATGACTAGTCAATCGTGATTAAAGTCACGCTATGTTTAACTATTTGACAATTTTGAATAAAAATAGTAAACTGGCAAAGTTGAATCAAAAAAGGTTGAACGAGAGTTTATTTAATAGGAGTTATAATTATGGTATTATTCGCATGGGACGCTAAATACAGCGTAGGGGTAAAAGAGTTGGACAGCCAGCACAAAGTCTTGGTTGATATGTTAAATGATTTGTATGATGCAATGCAAACCCAAAAAGCAACCGCAGTTATTGGCGGAATTATTTCGAAACTTGTGAGCTATACAAAAACGCACTTTGCCACAGAAGAAAGATTGATGGAGAGATGCAGCTATCCTGAGTTGGCGTCACAACAAAGAGAACACGCCAAATTTACTGAAAAAGTTATGGCGTTCAAGAATGATTTTGATGCCGGCAAAGTAACAATGACAGTAAGCGTTACAGCATTTTTGAAAGATTGGTTGTCCTCACACATTTTGGGTACGGACAAAAAATATGGCCCATATATGAACTCTAAAGGGATTTCTTAAAATAAGAAGCTCATGGGCCTCTCTAAAAACACTGAATTGCAATCAATATACGTCACCCTGAATTTATTTCAGGGTCGCAAGGTCGCTCGCCTATGCGATGCTGAAATAAATTCAGCATGACGTTTAGAGTTTTTAGAGGTGCCCTAATTCAATTTACGATAAAAAACTGACAGTTTTGAATAAAAGCCGTCAGTTTTTTTTAATCGTGTATTTAGATTTTAGGCAAGCGAAAGTTCTTGTTCAAGTATTTTTTCAACAATGCTCATCGCGTGGATGTTTGTGGTGTCAAAAACAGGGATGCTTGCAGTTTGAATCATCAAAGGAATTTCCGTGCAGCCCATAATAACACCTTGGGCACCTTCGGCTTTCATTTTGTCGATGACTTCGAGGTACTTTTGCTTGGAAGATTCTTTTATAACACCCCTGCAAAGTTCTTCGTAAATTATTCTGCTGACTTCTTTTCTGTCCGCGCAATTCGGGATAACGGTTTCAATATTGTACTGGTCGTGCAGTTTTTTTGAGTAAAAATCTTCTTCCATTGTAAAAATGGTTCCCAAAAGCCCGACCTTGTCCATTTTTCTTGTTTTGATTTCTTTTGCAACGCTGTCCACCATGTGAATCAAAGGAACCGAGATGTTGGATTCAACAATGGGCGCGACTTTGTGCATCAAATTTGTGCAGATAACTATGTAATCCGCCCCTGAGCGTTCAAGATTTTGAGCGGAGCGTCCCAATTTTTGCCCCAATTCTTCCCATTCGTCCTTGAATTGCAAATTTACGATGTCGCAGAAATTAAAACTTTCGATAATTAATTCGGCAGACGAACAGCCGCCGAGTACTTTTCTGACTTCTGAATTAATAATTCTGTAATACTCAATGGTTGATTCACAGCTCATACCGCCTAAAAGACCGATTTTTCTCATTTAATGCCTCAACATTCCCAAGCTTCCGCTTATATCTCTTGTATCTCTTATCAGGCAATTCTCCCACAAAAGCATGCCTTTTAGTTTCATTATTGCAACAGAATAGCACCTTATTTTTCGCTTGGCAAATAATACCACTTTGTGCTTATTGATACCGATACACAAGCCTACTTACTTTAGATTAGTCAGAACTTTTAGGTTTTTTAGGTTTATTTTGTTTAGGTTTTTTGACTTCTTTTTTTCCGCCTTTATCTTTAGACATAATTTCTCCTTTATTTTAATAATACTATTTTCTTATAAAATTATTAGTTTTGTATGATTGTTGCATAATCGTTGCATAATTGAAAGTAAAAAAGGCTCAAAGAAGGTTTTAAAATCCAGAAGCCTTTATTATTTTTTTAAGCAGATATGCTAAGAGCCGACTGGACGCCAGCCGACAATCCATCTTTCAAGCTTGCGTTAATACCCTCTGCATTTTCTTTGTATGCGTTCAACAGCTGTTTGAATAAAAAGTCGGACAAGTTACTCATCTTTTCACCAAAATTCGATGAGTTGTTGTCGCTACTCGCGTTGTCCGCTGTAGTCTGTCCTTGCTCACTTTTAGCTGTCAGTGGGGAACCTTGTGGTCTTGCCGCTTCGATTTCCTCTGGGGATATTTGGCCGTCTTTATTTGTGTCTATGCTGTCAAAATTCGCCGTCATCTTTTCGATAAAATTACCGACTCCGTTGTCGGCAGTTTTGTCGGCTGTGGCAAGCTCATCTTTCGATAACCCCGCCGTTCCGTCTGTGTCGCTGGACGTGAATAAATCCTCTATGGAAAGTCCCGGTGGCGGGCCCATAGGTGGTCTGGACGGTTTAACAGCCACAATTTCCTCTTGGGAAATCTGACCGTTGGTGTCAGAATCAATCTTGTCAAATTTGGCATTGAGGGCTTTTATAAAACCTGCTCCGCCTTTGTCGCTGCCTGTGTCAATCGACGATAATTCAGTTTTCGACAGTCCTGCCGTACCGTCTGTATCCGCTGCACTCATATTTTTCATCATCTGAGCCATCAGTTGTTGAATGTAGTCCGAATTCGAACCACCAATACTTGATACCATAAAGATTCCTCCTCTCCCTTGTATCTTTTACCAGTTTACTCCTTTAGGGAATTTTAATATCCTCTGTTAATATTAACTTTTGTAACAAAGGGCTATCTTTATAACCGTAATTTGCAAAAATAAAACTTTTTTTAATTCAAGACTGATGTACAAGTCTCAATGTAGTGCGTAAAAATTGTTAACAGCAACTTGGGGTTTGTTAAGTAATGCAAAGTTAGATTTTATTCAGCAAAAATGCCCGTTTTTGAAAAACAAAATCATTTTTCTACGTTTTTCAAAGCAATTTTTTGAGCTTTTGGAATTTCAAATCACAATAATCAGAAAATTTGCCTCTATTTTTGAAGCTGACCTAAAGCCCCAAGAAATTTATATTTGACGGGTTTTTGTAACCATTGTATAAATTTATAAGAGACCGATGTAAAAGGAAAAAGAGCTGAAACTTCAGCCGTTTTGTTTTGCCCTGAGTCTCTAATTTTAATGTCGCAAAAAGAGCAGGGCTGGTTATTGGAATTGAGCCGCATTGCAGCGAATTTACAACAAATACATTAGCTAGGAGATATTTTATGAAAATCGACACGGGAGACACTGCATGGCTGTTAATTTCAACAGCACTTGTAATGCTTATGACGCCAGCCTTGGCAATTTTTTACGGCGGGATGGTTAGAAGCAAAAACATACTTGCAACCATAATGCAAAGTTTCGTTTCACTGGGTGTGATAAGCATACTTTGGGTCATATACGGCTACAGTTTGTCTTTCGGGCCTGACGTCCATCATTTCATCGGGAATTTGGACTGGGTAATGCTAAAAGGTGTCACAATGGACCCTTATCCGTTTTATTCAGCGACTATTCCGCACCAACTTTTTATGCTGTTTCAGATGATGTTCGCAGTTATTACACCGGCCCTAATTACAGGAGCTTTCGCGGAGAGGTTTAAATTTAAAACCTATCTTGCATTTTTGGTAATATGGTTTACTTTGGTTTACTGCCCGATTGCCCACTGGGTTTGGGGGCAAGGCGGCTGGATTAAGGAACTCGGCGGACTCGATTTTGCGGGCGGCATGGTCGTGCATATAGCGTCTGGTGTTTCAGCATTGGTAGTGGTTTTGACTATAGGAAAAAGAATCGGCTGGAAAAAAGATCCTATCCATCCGCACAACTTGTCCTTGACCCTCTTGGGAGCGTCTTTGCTGTGGTTCGGATGGTTTGGATTCAACGCCGGCAGTGCATTGGGCGCAAACGCACTTGCCGTAAAAGCTTTTTTGACGACCCAACTCTCTGCGGCAGCTGGTTGCTTGGGCTGGTTAGTTGTTGAATGGAAAAGGCACGGAAGACCTACTGTGCTTGGGATTGCCTCAGGGGCAGTGGCTGGACTTGTCAGTATCACGCCTGCTGCGGGTTACGTCGACCCTGTTTGGGCAATGGTAATAGGTTTTGTTGGCGGGATTGTGTGCTTTTTCGCAGTGAGGTCAAAATTTAAATTAAACATAGACGATTCACTTGATGCTGTTGGAATCCACGGTGTAGGTGGGGTTTGGGGCTCTATTGCAACAGGTATTTTCGCCTCAACTGGACTTATCGTCGGCAACATGCATCTGCTTAAGATTCAGTTAGTCAGTACATTTGCAACAATTTTATACAGCTTAGTTATGACTTCGGTTATAATAATTGTGCTGGATAAAACCATGGGAATTCGGGTCACAAAAGATGAAGAAGTCTTAGGGCTTGACATCAGCCAACACGGCGAGCGTGGATACAACTTGTAGGATTAAATTAGGAGTATATTAATGAGAAAAATAGAAGCGATAATCAAACCTCAGCAACTTGATGAAGTGGTTGAAGGTCTGAACAAAATAGATATTTGCGGGATGACCATCACCGAGGTGAAAGGGTTTGGACGCCAAAAGGGTTTCAAGGAAGTTTATCGCGGGATGGAATTCGACGTACATTTCCTGCCGAAAGTTAAAATCGAGATAGTTGTTTTAGAAGAAATGACAGAAAAAATCATCGAAGTCATATGTAAAT
>Ga0247839_1001779_pt1 | contig 34275 bp, 33 predicted proteins | sample LaCruzMarch2015__6_FD_192405 | JGI IMG/M metagenome (GOLD analysis project Ga0247839, IMG submission 192405) | Freshwater microbial communities from meromictic Lake La Cruz, Castile-La Mancha, Spain - LaCruzMarch2015_16m | ecosystem: Environmental > Aquatic > Freshwater > Lake | place: Spain... | reverse complement strand
CCTGTCAAAGGGCGGATGCCGTTTTTGACGACGGCGGTGGAGTGGCAGTGGGGACAATTCATCGGGGCAAAAAGGCCATATTATAGCCTATTGACTTTTTTCAAATCATGACAATTGCTGGACTACCTAAAAAACGATGTCAAAATGGCAACACAATGGTATGAAAAAGCCGCAGCGCAGGGTCATACGCCTTCATTGGCAATTTTAGGTAGGAATCCCGTCGCCAAAGGTGGTGTGGCTTTCAATTACCAAGCGATGCGTTTAAATGCCGCCAAACAAATCCCTACCGAATACGCTAAAAAAATCTTACTGACAAAATAAGCTGATGACTATTACCACACGTTTTGCCCCTAGCCCAACCGGCTATTTACACGTTGGCGGTGCCCGCACCGCGTTGTTTTCTTGGCTGTACGCCCGTAAAAATGGCGGCACGTTTATTTTACGGATTGAAGACACGGATTTAGAACGTTCCACGCAAGAATCGGTGGATGCGATTTTGCAAGGTATGGACTGGCTAGGTTTAGGCTACGACGAAGGCCCGTATTACCAAACCCAGCGTTTTGACCGTTATAAGGAAGTGATCCAGCAATTGCTGGATTCAGGCCATGCTTACTATTGCTATTGCAGTAAGGAAGAATTGGAAACTTTGCGTAACGGGCAAATGGCGAACAAGGAAAAGCCCCGTTATAACGGCAAATGCCGGGATCATACCGTGGCAGTCGAAGGCCGTGAACCCGTTATTCGCTTTAAAAATCCGGTTGATGGTGTCGTTGTTATTCCCGATTTGGTCAAAGGCGACATTACCGTTGCCAATAAAGAATTGGATGATTTGATTATCGCCCGTGGTGATGGCACACCCACCTATAACCTGACCGTAGTCGTTGATGATATGGATATGGGCGTGACCCATGTTATCCGTGGTGATGATCACATCAACAATACGCCACGGCAAATGAATATTTTGGCAGCCTTAGGTGCGCCTTTGCCAAAATATGCCCATTTGCCGATGATTTTAGGTTCGGATGGCGCACGTTTGTCCAAACGCCACGGTGCGGTCAGCGTTATGCAGTTCCGTGACGATGGCTATTTGCCGGAAGCGCTGCTCAATTATTTGGTGCGTTTAGGTTGGTCACATGGCGACCAAGAAATCTTTTCCATAGACGAAATGATCGAATTTTTTGAGTTGGACGATGTGAACGGTTCGGCTTCGACGTTTAACATGGAAAAATTGTTGTGGTTGAATCATCAATACATCATGAATAGCGATCCTGAACATGTCGCCAAGCATCTGCTCTGGCATATCGAACAGCGTGGTATCAACCCCGCTGATGGCCCGGCTTTGACGGATGTGGTTAAAGCCCAACGTGAACGTAGCAAAACTTTGGTGGAAATGGCGAATGCCAGCATTTATTTTTACAAGGAGTTTGACGCTTATGACGAGAAAGCCGCAAAAAAGGCTTTTAGCGAAGGATCTAATGAGGTATTGCAAAGGGTTTATGAGGAATTTGCCGTTGTAAGTGATTGGCAGGGTGAAACTTTGCAACAGATTATCGTCAATCTTGCTGAAAGTTTGTCCCTAAATATGGGCAAAATCGCCCAACCGTTACGGGTGGCAATCTGCGGGTCTGGTGTTTCGCCTGCAATTGATGTCACTTTGTCATTGCTGGGCAAGGAAAAAACCCTATTCAGAATACGGCGGGCAATTAATTATCTGCAAACCTATTGATAAAAAAATGATTTTTCGGTAATTCGGTTGGGTAAGATTTAAAAACAGGTTAAATCTTCGGGAGTAAATAAATCTGTATGGGTATGGGTATGGGTATGGGTATGGAAAATAATTCTATTGGACATAAAAAATTACTCGTGTACAATGGAGGGCTTTACTGAGGGGCCATAGCTCAGCTGGGAGAGCGCTTGCATGGCATGCAAGAGGTCAGCGGTTCGATCCCGCTTGGCTCCACCATCTAAAGTTTATTATCGTCTAGTCCCCATCGTCTAGCGGCCTAGGACACTGCCCTTTCACGGCGGTAACAGGGGTTCGAACCCCCTTGGGGACGCCACTATAACATTGCTTTAATTAGGCTCGACTAAACCTGTTTTAGTCCCCATCGTCTAGCGGCCTAGGACACTGCCCTTTCACGGCGGTAACAGGGGTTCGAACCCCCTTGGGGACGCCACAAATAAAAAAGGCTATCATTTTGGTAGCCTTTTTTTATGCTTGTCGTTTTGTTATTCTTGGATACTGGCTATTTTTAACGGCTAATTTCAGTCCTTACTTAGGACAGGAAAAATTACGAAAAATTTGTCAGTTTCGTCGATTGCTTTCACTTTTTGGGTGTTTATTTATGCTAAAATCCGAAGCTGAAGATAGCCATTGATTTTAAAACCTACTTTATGATTGGTTTAAGGTCTGTTATTTTCACCTCTAAAATATTAACTTATAAGGCTCACCAATGAAAAATTTGAAACAAACCCTAATCTCCATAGCCATGGCAGCAACCTTGGCAATGGCTTCATCCCCTATTTTTGCTGAAGCCACTGGTGAAGCTAAAGTTAGGGAAGCTGCTGAAGGCTCTATTGCAAAAATAGTAGAGGCAGTCAGTTTAGTAGAAAAAGGTGCTGACAAAAAAGAGATCATTAAAGCAATTAACGATGCCCGTCAGCTCCAAAAAGAATTCCGTTATGAACTCACTGAACGCCAACGTCAAAAAGCTAACGATAAATTAAGAGTAGCACGTGATGGATTTGAAAACGGTGAATTACAGCCAGCTGAAGCAAAATTGAGGGAAGCATTGGCAAACTTTATCGAAATGAAACAAATGTACGACGCAAATCACAAGTAATAAACAATTGTGGCCAGATCCGATCTATTGATTCAATAGTATCGGGTCAGCGGTTTTTTGGCTTAAAACCAAATCAGGAAACCACAATAATTACACGGTTTGCAAGCTTCCAAACGAATAAATTATGCTAGAATAAATATGTCTCATAACTGTAAGTAATCGTTATGAAGGCAAATTTTTTACGATAATAACAACTAGGGGACTAGTGAAATATGAAAAACTTAAAAAAAATCTTACTTTCTTTACTCATTGCAACCGCTATGGGTGGTGTTTCAACCGTTGCCTTTGCTGAAACTGACCCAGGCAGAATCGTCTACGCACCTACAGAGGCTATTGACATGGTTGCGGCCAAAGTAAAAATCGCAATTGACGCTCTGTCAACTGGATCAGATGGAGAGGCAGTCTCTAAATTGATTAAAGACGCAATGGATGCCAGCAAAGAAATCAATGCCAATGATAAAGTTGATATGGCGCGTTCAAGGGCAAATAATAAACTAAAATCAGCGCGTGCCCACGCTAAGGAAAATGCATTACAAGAAGCCGAACAAGAATTAAGAAATGCTTATAAAGGCTTCCTAGATCTGAAAGGATTGTTGTAAGTCACTAAGACCATACTAAGATTTAGGTGTTTAGCATGTTTCTTGGTATGGTTAAGATACCTCAAAATGCCTGCTCTACAATGTTTTACTCCTAGGCAAACGGCCTAAAATTTATCGATCAAATACAGATAAACTTCTAGAATCCCGAAGAACAACATGTTCTTCGGGTGACTTATACTTAATCAATTGCCGATACAGTCGGTATTTTCCTTATTCCGGTGTAGCTGCTAACTTCAGCATGTCGGATGAATATTTGCTTTAACTTTTCGAATGCACTGGATAGCGTCTTATCCATCACAGTTTCGTTACCAATTGAGACAATCACCCTAGTCAGTTCCGGCATTTTATTTTTGGTCGATGCGATATAAATCGGTTGCACGTATAACACCGTGTTACCCATAGGCAAAATAACCATCCTGCCCATTTCCACTACCGAACCCGCTTGTCCCCATAAGGTGAATTGTGCCGAAATTTCAGGCACTTGTTGTGTCAGTGCCTCAATTTGTGCAGGGCCGTTAACCTGCACTTCCTTACCAAATTTATATACCGTGATGTTGGGTTGGTAATCCAAGCCGCAATTTCGGCTATCCAAAGTGCTGGCAACACCGATCATGCTCAAGTTATTGCGATTGACGGGTGTCATGGGGTTGATCAGTACAAACTCTTCACTGTCATTGCAATTACCAAAATCCATTGTTTGGTAATAAGGCAGCACTATTTGGTCGCGAACTTCGGCAAATTGCCAAGATTCCGCTTGCTCATAAAACAGTTCTGGGCGATCTTGGTGATATTTGGCGTACATTTGCATTTGTATGTAATACAGGTCGCGTGGGTAGCGCAAATGCTTGCGTAATTCGGTTGGCATATCTGCCAGATTTTTAAATAAACTGGGATAGGCGTTGCTGTAAGCACGAATAATCGGGTCTTTATTGTCGGCGATATAATAATCCACGTCACCATCGAATGCGTCGACAACCACTTTTACCGAGTTGCGTATGTAATTGAAATGTTCTTTACCATTCTGGAAGTAGTCGTCAGTGGGCGTGGACACCGGATACTTGTCAGATAATGTATAGGCGTCCAGTATCCAATAAAACCGGTCTTCGGTTATGACCAAGTAAGGGTCTTTGTCAAAATGTAAAAACGGTGTCAGCCTGTTGACCCGTTCGCTGATATTACGGAATATTTTCAGCTTGCTGTCAGACGATATATTGGTGGAGAAAAAGATTTTTTCATCCTTCAGATAATAAGCGAACAAGGCTTTACGAAAGTATGTGGGTATCGGGATGCCGCCTTCGCCGCGGTAAGTTTCTTTCATGCCTAGCTCGCTTCCGGCAATCCCAACAATTTCCAGATTATTGGGTACGATGGCATAATCGAGGTTTTCTTGGCCATAATAAATATCAGGATGTTTGATCTTAAACCCTACTTCAGAACTCATGTTCAAGTCCCGTAAATACCAAGCTTGAGGTTTATCGGCATCTTGGGCTGCGGGGGTGACTACTGCACCATAGCCATGGGTGTAGCGTAAGTGAATGTTTTCCCAATTTTGTGCTGCATACGGCAACTTGGAAGTATTGACTTCGCGTGCTGAGATATTCACTTGCCTGGTATGGTCAAGCACATAATAACGGTCTTCATCAACAGAGCGGAAGCGGTAGTAAGGCCGTATTTCTTGTAACTGCCGATAGCTATCAATGATGTATTCACGGTCCCAGACCGGAATGTTCTCAAAACGCTTTTGCGTACCCCAAGTTTCTATGTCTTTAGCGGCATTCAAGTTAATCGACACTTCAGCCTGTTTGATGTTGCGCAATTGGTAAGCGTCCAACGTGGCGTTAATATTCTGCTGGATAAATGGTTTTTCGGCTTTGACCGGATTGGGATTGACGACATAACGCTGTATCAATTGTGGGATAAATTCGATTTTTGGCAATACCAAGGCAAACAAAAATGCCGCTAGAGATAGAAAAAATGGCGTTTTGACTCGGTGTTTTGAAGAAAAAATAATTAGGTACGCTGAAAAGGCCGTGGCAAAAAATGTTCCTACAGCCAACCAAATCAAAGGCAATTGATAACGCAGTTCGACAAATCCAGGGCCATAAAAAATCAGTTTATGGGTATCGTTGTAAAGTAGGGCAAACCGTTCCAGCATAAAGCCCCAAAACACAAACGCAACAATAAACCCAATTAGCAATGACAAATGAAATTTCGCCCCTAATGGGAATTCTTTGCGCTGGTTGGGGATAAACGTGTGTTCCAACCAGTATAAAACAGTGATCATGGCAAAAACTAAAATGGCGGTGCCCAACAATTCTTGTTGGATAAGCTGGTATACCGGATAAAACAACAAATAAAAACTGACATCCTTATCATAAATCGACTCGGTGACCCCTGAATCAGCCCCGAAAAAATAAAGTAATGAAATTTCCCATTGGGTATAAAAAGGCAGGGCAATAACAACAGACAGAATCAGCGATATGGGTGTGTAAATTTTAACTGAGCCGCTCATGAAGGTATCGGCAAAACCTTGAAATTTACGGCGTTTGACATTGTCCTTCAGCACTTCGTCGGGTGGGTTCAAACCTAAAAACCGTGAGGCAATCCAAAAGTGCAGGAAGAAAATAGTAAAGAAAAACAGCGTCACTGCACCTGATAAAAAAAACTTATAAAGTAGCTTCAACCAGAAATATGCCTCCAACTTTAAGGATTGAAACCACCACAAATCTACAAACAGTTCAAGAAATATGAAATGAAATGCAACATACACAATGATGGCGATGACCAGTGTTGCTCCAATCAACCCTGGTAATAACTTCAATTTCCCCATACCGTCCTCTTAAAAGTTTGTTAATGATTTCGTGCCAGCCAATTTAAGCTGGATTTAAAAGAAAAATTATCCAGTATTCTAACACCCAATAATGCCTTCGTAATATTTTGACGTTGCTGCCTAAGTTTTCAAACGATGATTGGTGCATAAAACGAAGCAGGCCACCGTATTGATGGTAAACTTGGAGAATACAATTGTTTTATAAAATTTATTTATTGTTTGAATTTACCGCCGCTCACACTTTATATACATATTCCTTGGTGTATAAAAAAATGTCCTTATTGCGACTTTAACTCCCATGCCGTCAAGGACGACATACCTGAGGCCGAATATGTTTCCACGTTGTTAACAGATTTGGAACAGGACATAGCTTTACATAGCATCAAACGTCCAATTAGCAGCATTTTTATTGGTGGAGGCACTCCTAGCCTATTTTCACCGGAAGCGCTTAATCGGCTTTTGGAAGGCGTAGCACAGCAATTGGACTTGGCAAATGACGTGGAAATTACCCTGGAAGCCAATCCAGGTACATTTGAAACCCATAAGTTTGCCGAATTTAGGGCAATAGGTATCAATCGGATGTCCATAGGCATCCAAAGTTTTAATGATGAATTATTGTCCAAACTGGGTCGCGTACACACTGCTAAGGAAGCCATCCGTGCCGTGGAAATCGCCCACCAAGCAGGATTTGACAATCTCAACTTAGATTTGATGTTCGGTTTGCCGGAAGCTACTGCTTCTTGTAGCCAAAAAGATTTGCAGATGGCAACTGGCCTTGCGCCCACACATATTTCCTTTTACCAGTTGACTCTGGAGCCGAATACTTATTTTCATAGATTTCCTCCTCTTTTGCCAAACGATGAAGCAATTTTTAACGTGCAAAAAGAAGGTCAAGCATTATTGGCAGACCAAGGTTATCAACAATATGAGATTTCTGCATACTGCCAAACCGGCCGGCAATGTAAACATAATCTGAATTACTGGAAATTTGGTGATTATTTGGGAATAGGAGCGGGGGCGCACGGCAAGATTACCTTGGGTTTACCCGGGCAAATTTATCGTACAAATAAACCTAAAAGCCCTAAACAATACTTGTTGGATATCCATAAAAATAAAAATATTTCTGAAAGTATTGCGGTCAACGATTTACCATTGGAGTTTGTCATGAACCAACTACGCTTACGGGAAGGTTTTTCACTGGCGCATTATCAGTCCTGTACTGGGCTCGATCCATACACATTGGAACCGGCATTGTCAGCTTGCATCGAGCAAGGTTTGATCGATTATCGGCATGGATACTATAGTTGTTCGTCAACGGGTTGGGATTTTCTAGATAGTGTCTTACTGAAATTTCTCCCTAATTGAACAATTTATGTAATTTTATACCACGACATTTTTGAGGATTTTTTTATCTAAGGTAATTGCATATAGAAACAGGGTTGTGGCAATTTTTGTCACTACCTTGTCAAATTTGTCACTTTTATGGCAACCTATTTCCAAAAATGGCAGTTCGGTGGCAAACAATCTTGAGCAACAATGGCATTCTGCCATTTTTTGCTAATAAAAAGTTTCTGCTGCTAATACATTGATTTTGTAACGAAGAAATGTTTAAGTCAGCTTTCATTTGTTAAATTTTTATGCATTGCAAAATCCTTGATTGGAATAATATTTGCTTAATTCAGTTTTTAAAATATTCAAATTTTGCTACTTACGTATAATTAATATTGTTGAAACAACAGTCCATTAATGTCTAGCTATATTGATTGGTAGTATTTATCGTGGCAATCGTGTTTTAATTTTATATGATTGATTATAAAAAAGAATTTATTTCATACGCGATAGAATGCGGGGTATTAAAATTCGGTGAATTCATTCTTAAGTCTGGCCGGGTTAGTCCTTATTTTTTCAATACCGCTTTATTTAACACAGGTGCAAAATTAGCAAAGTTGGGTGAGTTTTACGCCCTAGCTTTACAAGAATTGAGTATCCAGCCTGACATGCTTTATGGCCCTGCTTATAAAGGTATCCCCTTAGTCTGTGCCACAGCAATTGCATATTCTCGATTAACCTCTATTGACATTCCATTTGCTTTTAACCGCAAAGAAAATAAAGACCACGGAGAAGGCGGGATATTGGTAGGGGCTCCAGTTCAAGGTCGGATTGTTATTGTCGATGACGTGATCAGTGCTGGGACATCGGTCAGGGAATCAGTAGACATACTTAAACAAACAGACTCAACGCCGATAGGTGTATTAATTGCATTGGATAGACAGGAAAAAGGGCAAAACCAAGTTTCTGCCATTCAAGAGGTGAAGTTACAGTTTGGTTTGCAAGTTACTGCAATCATCAGTTTGGCGGATATCATTAAATATTTAACTCCAATTGCACCGGAACAGGTCAGAGCCATCAATAGCTATCAACAGCTCTATGGGCTTGATAACGGTAGCTTTCCCCAGATTCAAAATTAAAGATTTATACCCCTAACCGTTGTCGATATTTATACTACAATTGCTGGATATAATTTGAATTCTCGATTCATTCACTAAAATCGTGTTTTTTACAAAAGGCTTGCCATGAGGAACTTGGAATTTAAAGAAAAATTGCACGAATATTCGATATGGCGTGCAAATCTGATACAAGCGATAGAAATGTATCAGCAATGGCTAGGACGCTATGGGATGAGTGAAGGCCACCGCACGAATACTCTCTTAAATATCCTGTCCAGCTTAAAAAATGACCGTATCACCTTGGCTTTTGTTGCGGAATTTTCCCGTGGAAAGACAGAACTGATCAATGCGATGTTTTTTGCTGAGTCTGGCGTAAGATTGTTGCCTTCTTCGCCGGGACGTACCACGATGTCGCCAACTGAAATTTTTTATGATGAACAGGGTGGCAATTATATCCGTTTATTGAATATCGAAAGTCGTCTTGAAGATATGTCATTGGCTGAATTCAAGAATATACCCGAACGGTGGACTCAATTGGATCTTGATTTCAATTCGCCAACACAAATGCAGGCTGCGTTTAAAGAATTGGTTGCCAGTAAAAAAGTGGATCGTGAACTGGCTGACCGATTGGGTTTATGGAATGAGCGCGAAGCGGCAACCCAAGGTGAATTGAATCCAGATAAAGTTGAAATTCCCTGCTGGCGGCATGCCCTGATCAGTTTCCCTCACCCTTTGTTGAAACAAGGGCTGTCCATCATAGATACTCCGGGGTTAAACGCTTTAGGCACGGAGCCGGAATTGACACTCAATATGTTGCCCAGCGCCCAAGCCATAGTTTTTATGCTGGCGGCTGATACCGGTGTAACGAAAAGTGACTTGGAAATATGGTTGAACCATATTAATCGTGCCCGTAGCACCAAAAAGCAAGGCTTGGCAGTAGTTATGAACAAGATTGATGCCATGTGGGATGATTTGGGCGGAAATGCTGACTATGACCGTTCAATTAAATCGCAAATCAAAGCTTCTGCGGCGATTTTAAAAATAGATGAAGATTCGATTTTCCCCCTTTCAGCTAAACAAGCATTGCTCGCCAAAATTAAGGGTGACGATGAACTCTTAAAAAGAAGCCGTATATCTACTTTAGAAAATTATCTTGCCAATGATATTTTAAGGGATAAGCGTAGCATCATGTCGTCGATCGTTACCCGAGACATAGGTGGCCTAGTCAGTGAGTCGATTAATACAAGTAATGTGGCGTTGTCGCACGCAACTGAGCAATTGGAAGAATTTAAAAAAGTTGATTTCCATAATCAGGACATGACCGGCAAATTAATGGCCGAAACCCGTGACAGACAAAATGTTTATATGGCAAATGTGGAAAATTTCCAATCCAGCCGTCGGGTGTTTATCGTCCAAGCCAAAATGCTCATCAATTCTTTTTCTGAAGAAAGGATCGATGAAGTTATTGGTGCCGCCAAGCATGATATAAGTAAAAGTCTCACAACCATAGGCATGAAACAGAATATCCGCAAACTGTTTGATGATTTGAGGGATATGCTTCAAGACTCGGTGGATATTACCAACGAAACGCGACGTTTGGTTAAGGCCATACATAAAAAGTTTAAGGATGAATATGGTTTTAAAGAAATTGAACCCAAATTATTTGACATAAAAAAATATCAACTGGAACTTGAAGAGGTCTTTGAAGAAGGCGAGATTTTCCGAACCAGCGCCAGAGTGACCATGACCGAACAGGGGATAGTGGTAGAAAAGTTGTACAGCACGTTGATTGCTAAAGCGAAAGACATACTTAAACAAGCCCATACTGATGCGATTTCGTGGAGTAACGGCGCCTTGTCACCGTTGGCTAGACAAATTAAAGACCACAAAAAGCAAATTGAAGGCCGTTTACAGATGTTAAGGAAGATTAATGAATCTAAGGGTTCAGTTGCTGAAAATATTGCCGCACTTGAAGCAGAATTGGCGCCTTTGAAACGTCAGCGAGAAGAGCTTTCCATCATCATCAAGTCCATGCAATTGGAAAGTCAAATGACAGCAGAAAACAATTCATAAGCAATTAAAATTCCAATTTAGGCGTTGTTTAAATTTAATTCGTTGATAAAAGATGATTTGGCCGAGTATTTACGACTTTTTTAAGGTTGGCGATAATTAAATATTTACGAATATCAAATCCCATACTCCGTGCCCTAAACGTAATCCACGCAGCTCAAACTTAGTCAATGGTCGGTACTCTGGGCGGTCACAGTAGCCTTTAGCTTCGCTCATGTTCTTTAATTTAGGCTCTGCCTCCAGTATTTTCAGCATCCATTCCGCATAATGTTGCCAATCAGTAGCGGCATGAAAATAACCACCGACTAGCAATTTCTTTGTTAACAAATCAGCAAAAGCAGAGCTGACAATACGGCGTTTATGATGTTTTTTCTTAGGCCAAGGGTCAGGAAAAAATAAATGCACACCAGCCAAACTGTGGTTGGGGATTTTCTCCTCCATAATCTCGATGGCGTCATGGCAATATATCCTGACATTACGAATTCCTTGCTGCTCCAATAACATCAGCAAATGCCCGACTCCTGGCCGATGCACTTCTATCCCGATGTAGTCCATTTCTGGATTCTCCGCCGCCATTTTTGCTAAGCTCTCACCATTACCGAAACCGATTTCTATAATAATCGGTACCGTGCGTCCGAACACTTCACTAAAATTGTAATCCAGTTCTGGTTTTAGGCAGTATTTGTCCCAATACGTATCCAAAGCAATTTGTTGTCCCGGAGTCAGACGGCCTTGCCGACGAATAAAACTTTGGATTTTTTTTAGACGAATTTCAGGACTGGGCATAATTAAATGGCTAGGGCTAAACCAAAAAGGACACGAAAATCACGAAATAACATTCGTGCGCTTCGTGTCCTTCGTAATTAAAAAAAGTGGAAATGATTAAATAATCAGACCATCAATCGGGGAGGAAGCCGAAGCGAAACGCCGTCTAGGCATACGCCCTGCCAAAAAGGCTTCGCGTCCGGCTTCTATGCCTTTACGCATCGCCGAAGCCATCAGAATAGGGTTTTTGGCATCGGCAATCGCCGTGTTCATCAACACGCCATCGCAACCCAATTCCATCGCGATAGCCGCATCGGAAGCCGTACCGACGCCTGCATCCACCAAAATTGGCACGTTGGCATTTTCGACGATAGTCAAAATGTTGTAAGGGTTACGTACGCCCAAACCGGAGCCAATCGGAGCCGCCAATGGCATCACGGCGACACAACCAATTGCTTCCAGACGTTTTGCCGCAATTGGGTCGTCATTGGTATAGACCATGACATCAAACCCCTCTTTGACCAACAACTCCGCTGCGATATAGGTTTCGGCAACATCAGGGAACAAGGTTTTTTGATCCGCCAACACTTCCAGTTTGACCAATTTATGCCCACCCAACAATTCACGCGCCAGACGGCATGTCCTAACCGCATCTTCGGCAGTGAAACAGCCCGCAGTATTAGGCAGGATTGTGTATTTATCCGGTGAAATGACATCCAACAAATTTGGTTCACCAGGATTTTGGCCAATATTGGTACGACGGATGGCCACCGTGACGATTTGCGCCCCACTGGCTGCAATTGCCAAACGGGTTTCTTCCATGTCCTTGTATTTGCCCGTACCGACCAGCAAGCGCGATTGGTAGGCTTTGCCCGCCAAAATAAACGAATCATCTTGGCCGCCGCCAATTGCATGGACAATTTCCAAGCGGTCATCGGCTTGTAGTTGTTGGCTGGCGTATTGGTTAAACGGCAGAATTTCTTTGTTTAATTCCACGGCAATTTTTTTGCCAGTCAAGCCCAAATCGGCAACCAAATCGGCAACAGAAGCATAATCTGCACAATCACGGCTATCGCCGTTCACATAAACTTTCATATTTTCAAACTCCCATCTGGATTGGCTACACGGCGTTTTCTCACGGCTTCCGCCAGTTCATGCAATAACGGCACGGTATCTTCCCAGCCCAAACAGCCGTCGGTGATACTTTGCCCATAAACTAATTCTTGGCCTTCAATTTGTTTTTGGCTACCTGCTTTCAAGTGGCTTTCAACCATTACGCCCATGATACGGTGGTCGCCGTGGGCAATTTGTGCGCTGACATCTTCACCAACAATCAACTGCCGTTGGCATTGTTTCAGGCTATTGGCGTGGCTGAAATCAATCATGATGTTGGGGCGTAGATTAGCTTTGCGTAGACCTTCGGCAACTTGCTCGACACTGACTGCATCGTAATTCGGGCGGTCATTACCGCCGCGCAAAATGATATGCACATCTTCATTGCCCGTCGTTGAAAAAATCGCCGAATGGCCAGTTTTGGTCAAGGACAAAAAGTGATGTGGGCTCATCGCCGCGCCTATCGCGTCAATGGCGATTTTGATCGTGCCATCGGTGGAGTTTTTGAAACCGATGGGGCAGGACACGCCCGAAGCCAGTTCACGGTGGCCTTGGCTTTCGGTCGTCCGTGCGCCGATGGCCCCCCAAGCGATCAAATCGGAAATGTATTGCGGGCTGATCAAATCCAGATATTCAGTGGCCGCGGGCATGCCCATGCTGGTGACATCCACCAGCAATTGCCGCGCTATTCGCAAGCCTTTGTTGATATTGAAGCTGGAATCCAAATCTGGGTCGTTAATCAAACCTTTCCAACCGACCGTGGTACGGGGTTTTTCAAAATAAACGCGCATGACAATAAGCAAATCATCTTTCAGCTCATCTTTAACGGCTTTCAGGCGTTGGGCGTATTCTTTCGCAGCAATCGGATCATGGATGGAACAAGGCCCTATCACCACCAGCACGCGGTCATCAGCTCCCATCAAGATATTATGGATTTCCTTGCGGGCGGCTAAGGTAGTTTCGGCCGCCGCATCAGTAATCGGCAATTCTTCATGAACCAGAATCGGCGCAATCACTTCTTTAATTTCACAAATTCTCAAATCATCAGTGTTGTATTTTGTTTGCATGAGCGCTACCAATTGGCTGTTTTGTTACAAGATGTGTTTCAAATCCAAGCATTTTAACCGTTTTCGGCTATTTTTGGGTTAGTTTTTGCCTATTAATTGGTTTTGCAAAAAGGCAATGTCCACGAAAACCAACAGTAGGCGCATTAGGCGACACGAAAGGCACGAAAAATGGCTTTTGAATGGAGTTATGATAACTCTATAAATCTAGGCTTCTGATTTAAAATGATTTATTCCGAAAAGTAGGCAAGAAGCACCATCTGTTTTTACGTGCCTTTCGTGTCATTAATGATCGACTCAAAAAACCTTGTTCGGCTTCCTAACCAAGCGCAAAAAGCTATAGCAAAAATTAACCTGAGGGTCGTCGGCAATATCTTCCCTTGCCACTTCCAGCCAATCTTCCCCTCGAATTTCTGGGAAAAAAGTATCCCCGGTAAACTCTTGTTGAATTTCAGTCAGGTATAATTCATCCGCAAGCGGCAGCACCGCTTCGTACAAGGTTGCGCCGCCAATTACAAACACTTGCGTTGCTTCCGTGCAGGCATGGAGCAACGCCGCATTCAGCGAGCCGAACACCAGGCAGCCGTCTTGCCGATAATCGGTGTTATGGCTGATGATGATATTCGTCCGCCCAGGCAAGGGCTTGCCTATGGATTCAAAGGTTTTCCTGCCCATGATGATCGGGTAACCCATCGTAATTAATTTAAATTTTTTCAAGTCGGCCGACAAATGCCAAGGCATTTTATTGTCCAGGCCAATCACGCGGTTACTGGATAGGGCGACAATCAGCGATATTTTCATGTTCTTAAAAAGATGGCTTTGTTATGCTAAATGAAAAAGAAAATCCAATATCTTACACTATGGCTCAAAAAAATATTTTGCTGGTTTTTACTGGCGGCACGATAGGTTCTACGGCAACGGCTGGCACGATTGCCACCTCAGATACGACTCCGTTCAAGCTCCTACAATTATTTCAGCAACATTATCCAGAGCATCAGCAAATCGCTTTCAAAACCATCCAGCCCTTAAATTTGTTAAGCGAAAATTTGACACCTGTGGTGTGGGCAAATTTGATTGCGGCCATTGAAAATGAACAACCTAAACAATTTGACGGCATTATCATCACTCATGGTACGGATACCCTAAGCTTTACGGCAGCGGCCTTAAGTTTTTATTTCCACGCGCTGTACTTGCCGATATTGTTGGTGTCCAGCGATTATCCGCTAGCTGATGGCCGTGCGAATGGTTTGGCTAATTTTATTTGTGCGGTGGAGTTTATCCGCAAATTGCAGCACTCTGGCGTATTTGTCCCTTATAGAAATCAAGGCCAGGCTATGCAAGTACACCAAGGTGTCCGTCTTGCCGCGTCCTTGCAATTAAGCGGCGACTTTTTCAGTGTGCAGAATAAAAGTTTTATGCAGTATGACGGCACAGAGTTCAGCGTGTTGAATCCACTTAAAAAGCGGCAGTTTTCTGAATATGCCTTTACTGCCAAATTTGCCGAACGTGTCTTGTTGTTAAGGCCTTATCCAGGCTTGGATTACCGCACGGTCAATCTCGATCATGCCGATGTCGTACTCCATGATTTATACCATTCAGGTACGGCTTGTGTGTCGTCCGAATGGGGCAAACAGCACTCGTTGCTTGAGTTCGTCAAATGTTGCCAGCAACAAGACATCAGCATTTATTTAGCTCCGGCGATGGAATCGCCAAATGCCTACCAAAGCACCCGCACCCTGGTCAAACAAGGTGGAAAAATATTGTGGAATATTTCCATCGAAGCCGCTTATGTCAAGTTATTGCTGGCGCATGGAAATTTTACTATGGAAACAGAAATTCTTGCTTTTATGGAAGCGGATATTGCGGGCGAGCATATTTAGCACAAAGAGTTACCAAATAATCGGCGTACCCGCTTAAACGCCGATGCAAATTGGCAGTAAAAAAATGCCACAAAATTCCCAGGCACGCACAAGGAAAACTTTTCTTCATAAATTTTGGCGAAACACAAACCTTGCGCTAATATTTTTTTGCTGCATCGCTTCGCTGGCATCAACAACTGCGAGGATGCCATAGAGTTTCTTGTCCGCCAATTCAGGAAACAGCACCGCAAAACCAAGACATTGTTCAATAACTGCCCTAGGCCTTCGTCACGAAAATGGCTTTTCACCTTAACCATAATCGCCGGGTTAATCGAACCAAAAGTCAGTATTGGCCAATTTGATGACTATGTTGATGCTCAATTCGTTGCTGTTGGGCGATGGCGGAAAGCTTGGAGCTGTCGCCTTGCTGAAACAACGCCTTTTTCAATTTATGCGGGGTAAAGATGAAAAATTATTGGCTATTGTTATCTCTGACATTGCCGCTACACCACATAGCAGTTGCTGATAGCAATTTTCCCATCGGCGAATTCAGCCACAACAGTTTGCAGGGTTGGGAATCTACACGCTTCAAGGGCGAAACCCAATACCGTTTGCAGACAGTCGAAGGCATGACGGTATTGGCCGCCAACAGCAATGCCGCAGGTTCCGGCCTTTTTAAGGAGCAAGTTGTCGATCTGAAAAAAACGCCGTTCCTGAACTGGTCATGGCGCATCGAAAAGCGTTTGCTGGGCTTGGATGAACAAAGCAAGGCGGGCGATGATTACGCGGCACGCGTGTATGTGGTGATCAAAGGCGGTTTAGCATTCTGGCAAACCAAGGCCATCAATTATGTCTGGGCGGGTAACACTAAAAAAGATACCGTCTGGCCGAACGCTTTTGCCGGCAACCAGGCGATGATGATGGCCTTGCGTGGGCCGGAAGCTCCTCTGAATACGTGGCAAACCGAAAAGCGCGACATCACTGCCGATTTTAAGTCCTTATTCGATGAAGACATCACTGCTATCGATGCCGTCGCCATCATGACCGATACCGACAACAGTGGTGGCCAAGCCGCCGCCATTTATGGCGACATCTGGTTTTCTAAAGACTAGTCAAGCAAGACTCCAAGCATTTTCTGGCTGACTGCGGCTTTCCGTAGATATTCCGTAAGCCGTTACACATTCTGCAAATCCATCTCGGCTACTGCTGCAACTTCTGTTGTGTGCATTGCCATACCATCGATGGCCTCAAACACACCGAAATCATGAGTCGGTCCAACACCGAAGAGTCGGTTAAGACCAATTTCGTTACCAGAATATAAATATCCGCTTTATAGGCGTCCACTAACCGAAGGACGTTATCCCATTCACGGTTTTCTTCTAGCGTGTGTTGGCAATTGCCAGAATTATTCCGTGTTCATTCCTAACGGCAAATTTAAAAAAACTCCCACAGTTCTCCCATTACATCCCCTACGTTTTAACCGATACTACACACCATGTTGAGGAAGCGGCTAGCAAACGAAATCACAAAGCCGCATTGCCCATTCTTAAAATGCCCCAAACGCTTTACGTTAAGGGCATTGATGCCAACAAACATCATGGAGAACACCAAATGACCAGATTGCCAGAAACCGTCACCAGCAAAGTCACCGACTTGTTCGCCGCCTTGCACCACGCCGCCGATGATTTGAAAATTGTGGGGCAGGAAGCCATGTTAAGCGGTGATTTTTCGCAAGTGACCGACAGCATGGAAGCCTGCAAAAAACTGCAAGCGCTGGAAGCCGACATCAAAGCCGCTGTGACGAACTTTCACACCAAACCCCCTGCGCTGGCGGTGGAAAAAAAGGGCTTTCATAAAAATGACAAACGCCGCACCCGGAAACAAGGCGGACGTTTACGCGTCACCGTGGCGGGAAAAGTCATCCAACAACACACCCTCGCCGAAACTTTTGTGGAAGCCTTGAAAGTATTCGGCCTGGAGCGGGTGGCGAAATTGGATAAGAAAGTCACCTCGATTCCGCTGATTGCCAGAACCCCGACCAATGACTACCAAACGCAAGCGCGTTGTGATGGCTGGTATATCACCACCCACGTCAACAAAGTCACAGCGACAACGGTATTGCAAGAAATCGCCAAAGCCTTGGATACGCCGTTGAAAGTCGAATGTATTGAACGGTGATAAGCTGAAACGATAACATCCATTGAAGGGATGTTATCGGTAAAATAGACCAATCAGTGTGTTAGCTTGAAAAACAAGCATAGCACCAAAGCCAAGGCAATCAAGCATCCTACGATTGCCTAAGCATACGAACCCAACAAAGAACACAAAAACCAAAGGCCAAAACCATGTGCGTACAAAACACTGAACTGCAACAACAAGCCGACTCTGGAGATGCACAAGCCCAATTTGCGTTAGGTTTTTATTACTCACCAACAGCAACAAATGAAGGCTGGGAGTTTAAGGACAAGCTTTATCAGGATTACCTAAAAGTCAAGGGCAATCAGGATTACTATTACCTATTAGACTCAATTGGTGAAACCTTAAACTCAATTGTTATGCCTTCTATTGATTCCAAAATATTTACAGCTCTTGAAGCGGCTGAAAATAATAAGGAAACAAATGACGAAACAGCCTTTATGTGGTTTGAAAAAGCGGCGGAACAAGGCATCGTTGAAGCACAATACGCCGTAGCCCGTTGTTATTTTGAAGGAAAAGGAACAGGGCAAAATGATGACTTGGCTTTCAAATGGGCAGAAAAAGCCAGCCATCAAGGATTTGGTGAAGCGTTTGGCTTATTAGGTGATTTATACCGTGAAGGTAGAGGTGTCGAGCAAGATGATAAACGTTCGCTAGAGAGCTATGAAAAAGCTGTAAATGCGGGAGTAATCGGTGCCAAATCTAAACTAACGAACATGCGCTTGCTGTGCAAGGATATAACGAATCCAGATAAAGCTAAAGAAATTATAGAAAAGCGAATTGATAAAATTGATCAACAATTTAGTGTTCGCATTAATGATCTTAAGGACTGTTTTTGGCCACGTAGTAGAGAAGATGACGATGAATTAAATTCTATTGATAAAAAAATAGTTCTGGTTGAAGAGGTATTTAACTATCTAATTATGCTCTCCAAAGCCGCTGTATCATCTGATTTATTAACTGAAGAGAGTAAGAAACAGTTAGAAACAATGACTCAAAAACTCAGTGAAACAGACAAAAATCTTCAAGAAGCTAACAACCGAATGCAAAAACTGGTCGAACAATTCACCCACACTTTAGGCAACGTGATTTTTCCCGACACCATTTACCAAGTTGCCGAGCGTTTAAAAAACAATCCTGAATGCCGTAAGGATGTTTTATTGCTGCATGAGGCTTACCATTCAGAAATCATCATCAAGCTACAAGGCGAACTATTACGCCAACGCTACACCAACACCAATCCTGAAAAATTTCGCCAATTTATCAGGAGTTGCCGCCGAACTCCGAATTCTGCCGAAAACACCAAATCCATTGAAGATATTTTGGATTATGCGGCTAGCCGTGTCACTGCGCGGTTTCTCAATCAACATTATGCGGGGCTTAACAGCATCCGCGATAAAATGCTGTCCAAGAAAAATCTCAGCCTTGATGCCTTAAAGCAAAAATTTGAGGATGACATTTTGCTCAACAAATCATTGCGACCTATCGCATGGATTAACCAAAACCTGCGGCCTGTTCAAATGACCGAACTTAGCCTGCTGTGGCAAAAGGTTTGCATACTTTCAGAAAGTCATGCCGAAGCCTTATTGTTTGGCTATTTTTCAGAAATTTTGTTTAATGCATTTAAGTATGCAGACCATGACAAGGATGAATTCTTGACGTTAGTTTTTGGTGAAAAAACTATCAACGACAAAACGTATTTGGCGTGTAGTTGGCTTAACCCTGTTAAAGACAAAAGCCCAGCAATGTTGGGCACAGGGAAAGGTTTGGATGCCATTCAAGAAGATTTAAAACAACTGAACGACACTGAAAATCCAGAAGAAAGTTTGTTGATTTCTCAGCAAAAAAATCAATTTCAGGTGACGCTGTTCTTTGTAAAAGACTTGTTAGTGAATGACTTACCCAGTCTTAAAATTAAACGCAAAGCCAATGTGGAGTAAAAAATGCTGAACATACTGTGGGTTGAAGATGAGTATTCGGAACAAAAACAAATTTCTTGGTTTAACAACAGGTCGGTTTGTGTAAAAACTTCCTTTGATGAGGCGGAAAACGCCATTAATCATTGTTTGACGCAATTCGATTTGATTGTTTTGGATATTAATTTAGAGAATTCAGAACACACTAACAGAGTAAAAGCACTGGCAAAGCAATTTAACATCCCCGAGCAGGCGTTTTTAGAAGAAAGTGGGATGAATTTGTTTTTAAACTTGCTGGAGCATGGTTTTCCGAAAGAGCAAATCATATTTTTAACGGCGAATGCAGATATTAATATCAGCCGGATAGATGAATTGCGTGAAGCCTATAGTCAGGGTAATGACGATGTGTCTGATGAAATTCTAGGTGCTATCACAAGCGGGCTTAGTGAAGAAACGGTATTAAAATGCTCTGAAATGATTGAGGCCGATGATATTGAAGGCTTATGTCAATATCTTGAAAATTATTTCAATGGCTTGAATGATGGCGTAACCAATAATACCTACAACAGATTTTGTGATGCTTATCGGCGTTGCCGTATTGAACCGCCTAAGGCCATCAATAAAAGTTTGAATGAGGCCAAGCAGCATCTTAATCATTGGTTAGAAAATCACGAAAGAAATGATTATTTGGTTTTGCGGCGGGGGGTGATTGAAGGTTGCGGCTTTTTAAAATCACACATTGAAAAAGACGAAGCCAATATTCAATTCAGGGATTTTATAAAAATTGAAAACCAGCAGCCTACTATTGAAATCCCTACCGCAGACATGGGCAACTACCTGGATACGCTAGCTCAATTTTTGCCCCTCCTCAAACAATCGGATGACCCAACTATTTTTTACCGCCTGTTTTTGCGTACGCTCGTCCATGAATGGGAAGAAAATATTGAGGCCAAGTGGCTAAAAGAAAAGCATGGAAATGATTTAAGCAAAATCCGCGATATTTATACCTTCGCATGGCTGATGAAAATGACCCGAAACTGGGTTTCCCATGCTAATTTGCTTGAGCCGTTAAATCCTCAGTTCATTGCCTTTTTATTTTTGGTCAACATGCGGGCGATGTTCAAATTACCAAAAACCGTCCAACCTTACGAACATATTTTGTTGCGTTGTATTTCACCGTCACTACCCAACCCAATTATCCTCAAAGAGTTACAAGATTATGTTGGTGGTGTAGAAAACGATATTGACGGTATTTTGACTGGGCTAAAATCAGATCAAACGGGGCATTTCGGCGAAAAAATAAATGCCATTCACATCCGAAATACTGGTAATTCAGATGCCGAGCCACATGATTACCAAAAATTTTTATTGCACTATTTCTGGGTTAATCAAAAATCTGATTTAAGAAATTTAACAGCCGCTTCGGATGATTTTTTGCCGACATTAGCGCGGCACATCTACAACCATAGTTTTCTTAAAAATAACGAGGTATAAAAAATGCAATGGTCAGACGTGTTAAACGACAAAAGCTTAAGCAATTTACCTTACAAAATCGAACTCAATGAGTACGGACAAATCGTGATGTCACCTGCTTCCAATCAACACGGTTTTTTGCAAGTTGAAATCGCTTTTTTTTACGCGGCAACAAAATCGGCAAAGTCATCACCGAATGCTCAATTGATACACCCAAAGGGGTAAAAGTCGCCGATGTGGCTTGGGGAACCAATGATTTTTTCTTAAAAAACGGCTTGGCAACACCTTATCAATCTGCACCTGAATTGTGCGTGGAAATTTTATCGAACCCCCATTCAAAACAAGAAATCACTGAAAAAATAAACCTTTATCTGCAACAAGGCGCGAAAGAAGTGTGGACTTGCCATCACAATGGCAACGTAGAAATTTATAACCTGTCGGGAAAAATACCCAACTCGAGTCTTTTTGATAATTTGCCGAAAAAGTTTGAGTACAACTCCGTTCCGGCATATTCTCAACCGCAGTTTTAACAAAAGGCTAGTTATGTCTATTCAAATACATACCCAAATCCCAGACCAACTCTGGCAACAGGCACAAAGCATGGTTGAGCAAGGTTGGATCAACACGATGGATGCGTTAGTCACAGAAGCCATCCGTCGTTATGTTGAATCCCATCAACAAGAACTTAGCGAACACTTTATTAAGGAAGATATTGAATGGGGCTTGCATGGCTCAGACTAAGGCGATTGTTATCGCCGATGCCGGGCCGATTATTCATTTGGATGAATTGCAATGCCTTAATATTCTCAACGACTATGGGAAGATCATTGTGCCTGAAACCGTTTGGTTGGAAGTCGCATATCATCGCCCAAAAGCGTTATGCGCCCCGGTTAATTTTATTCGCCAGCGGGCGTTGGATTTTTCGCCACAAGTTAACGCATTGACACCGCTCTATACGCTACACGCAGGAGAGCAAGAAGCTTTGCATTTGTGTGTTGCGTTTAAAGATAGCTTGCTTTTAACGGATGATACCGCCGCACGCTTGGCAGCAAAAAATTTGGGCGTTACTGCACATGGTACATTGGGTGTTTTGGTGCGTGCTGTTCGCTGTGAAACCCTTTCAAAATCAGAAGTCTTAGAATTATTACGCGCCATTCCAAGCCAGACCACTTTGCATATTCGCGCTTCGCTATTGGTAGATGTGATAAACGATGTAGAACGGTTTACAAAGTAGGCTTAATTTCGCAATGCAGTACGCAAAATCAATTAACCTGACAAAACCATGTAATTAACCGTTGAACTCGACGATCAGCATTTAGAAAACGATGGATGCTAAAAAAACCACGCAAAAAATCCACATCTGAAGTAATCGAATTGATAATGGATGAAATGTTCGCCAACAGCACAGTTAAAACAAAAGACAGTCCCGATTCAGATTGATTGTCGCTATAACGATAAACGCGATTTTCAACACTTCCAGTGGAAACATATCCAACCTTTTACCAATTTGCTATGCCCTTAACTTCCATGCCAACCCCATTCATCCCAACCCTCATCCCGCATCTACCCCGTTACGCCGAAGAAGAAGGCGATTTTTACGCCGTACCGCGCACGGCCTTGGTTGACGCACTTTGCCAAGCGCCGCTTGACCGTGCCGTTGCCGAAATGGCGGTTGCTTTAGTTGAAACTTTGCTCGATACCTTGGCGGTGTTGGATGCGGATTATTTGCAAAGGGGTGAATGGTGTTGGGTGTCGTTTCCGGCGCAGTTGTTGGCGTTGTCGGTGTTGACGGCGTGGGGCGACCCCGATTCGCGGTTTTTTGCCGCCCATTTTTGGAACACACAAGGTATACCCGATGCCAAGAAAAACCAGCAACGCGATGTGCTCCACGCGATTGAAACGCGCCGCGAAGCACATCACAAGCAACAGGCGGCGCAGCCTGTCCGCTACATTTATGTGGCGTGGAGCATTATTAAATTGGACGGCAAGATTTTGTTGCACCAACGTGAAGACACGCGTAAACGCCATGACGTGCTGGCGGGGGATTATGGTTTGGTAGGCGGGCGGTTGAACCAGCGGGATGTGGCGGATACTTGCCCAAAGCCCGATTTACTTGCCGCTTTGCAATCAGCCGATTCGCCATTGATGAAAGCCGCGTTAACGACTACCTTAAAACGCGAATTGCACGAAGAAACGGGCTTGGAATATGGGCTGCATTATCAGTTCAAGCCTTGGCGATGCTTAAAGCCTTATCGGCAATTACAAGGTGCTGCACCTAACCACGCGCTAACGGATTATCATTTTGAAGTATTCCAGATCGAATTGACGCTGGCAGGCTATCTGTTCCTGCAAGCACGAGTGGCGGAAGACGTGCGGCTGGTTTGGTTTAGCCCAAAAGACATGGTGCCCGGCAAATCGGCTAAAGATTTGCCGTATCTTCATGCTTTGCTGGCGGATTTTGCTGATGACAGCGTGGCCTTTGAACAGGCGTTGGCGGCGTTGCCGGACAGTTTTGGCGCGGGTTATTGTGTCGATAAACCTAAATATGGCGTGACGCTTTTACTAGGTGCAGAAAAACCTGTGTTGGCGGGGATGTTGGGTAAAGAAAAGCCTTTGGATGTGGTTTTGACCGCCCGCCAAACGGCGTTGTTGTTGGGTTTGGCGGCACATGGGCGCGGGTTTGAGTTTGCTTCGGTCACGGAACAGGTGGCGTTTTTGCCTTATGGCTGGGTGGATGTCGAAGGCCATCCAACATTGCCAGCGGAGTTGAAAGCCTTGGCGGCCTGTTTGCAAAACACCGATGCCCACATTGATGTTTACCAAGATCGCCTATTCCGTTTGTCGGTCAATCCGGCGATGCTTTATTTCGATGAGGCATTGTTTGCGTTTTCGGTTAGGCAAGCCGATTTGGCAAGTGTCCAGGCCAAAATCCCAATTACCTTGACTAGACGGGCGTTTGTGACCAGTTTAGGTGAAGTTGCCGCCACTTCGGAAACGTTTAAAATCAGTTTGGAACTAGCTGACAAGCTACGCAAAATAGCCGATCCCTCTATTTATGTTGATGTTGATCAAGCACAGAAAATCGAAGATGCTTACGAAAAAACCCTGCATAAAGAACCCCGTTTTTCGGCCTTGGGTTTACGAAAATTGCTTCGCCATACGGATGGTTCCATTAGGTTTTGTTGCTATTTCGATAATGGTTACCCATAAAACCACCGCAGATAAACGGCCTAAGCCTACCGTTGATTTCAGCATTTTTGTCTCAACAGCAAGGCGAAGAGGGAAAAGGAAGGGACGAATTGCCTATCACAGGACACCAATGCCCCAGAACCAGTCAATTCTACGATACAGGTCGCGGTATTTTTCGCATTGTAGATTGTAAAAATAGCCAATCGTATTAGCGCGGATCTGGCAGCTAAGGAATGTGCATGAAATAATGTAAACAAAAACCCGCCAGACCTTTCAGGTTTTTAAAACCTGACAGGTCTTAATCCACGAACTTATTCCATGCGCATTCCTAATTATTCACTTCCGCCTATAAAAATCGGGGATTGAGGGAGATTTATTTACCCCCCCTAACCTCTCTTTTTTAAATGGGTGACTGAAACGATTCCGTCAGCAAAAATTAACCCTGCAAGTGCCTATTTTTTAAAATGACATAATGCGCCGCCGAATATTCCAAAAACTCCCGCTCCGTTTCCGTCAATGGACGCGCCTGTTTCGCCGGTGTGCCAACATACAAAAAACCACCTGCCAACTGCTTCCCAGGCGGAACCAAAGCACCTGCACCCAACATGACATAAGCCTCCAGCACTGCGCCATCCATAATAATTGCGCCTATGCCTACCAAGCAATAATCCCCAACCGTGCAAGCATGGACGACCGCCCTATGCCCTATCGTTACGCCTTTGCCTATGGTCAATGGATGCCCAAGCGGGGAGAATTTTCCGGCATGGGAGACATGCAACACCGCGCCGTCTTGGACATTCGTCCCCGCGCCGATACAAATCCGCTCGACATCGCCACGTATCACTGTAGTCGGCCACACCGACACATCATCACCTAAAGTAACATCGCCAATCACTATCGCGCTGTCGTCAATATAAACTGATGCGCCCAATTTTGGATATTTGTCTTCAAACGCCCTTACTGCCACACAACCTCCTACACTTATGCTAACTTAGATTTTCGCTTTCTATCCGCAAAATATTCACGTGATTGCTTGTCATGGCTTTTTCATATTACTTAAACCGTTGCTACGCTTGTCTAGCCAAAATCCTCGATGCAGCAACCCGCAAACGCAATTCTTTACCTGCCTTAAAATGCGCGGCATATCGGGGCGGCACGTGCAGCGATTCGCCGGAAATAAAATTACGCCCTTTCCTTGAAATACGATAATGGACTGAAAACACTCCAAAATTGCGGATTTCTATCCGCTGTTTCGCCATTAAGGCTTCGGTAATGCGGTCAAGAATGCAATTAACCGCAAGTTCCACTTCTTTTTTGCTCAAATGCGGTTGTTTTTGGGAGATTGCGCTGATGAGATCGGTTTTAGTCATTGCCTGTTTTCCTGTGTTAAAGTGCTTTGCCAGCCGCTATACATTCAAAAGTGCGTGATATGACACAGTTGACCGAGTGAAATGCCGCAAAAAAACGGTTCAACTCGTGACGGACAAGGTTAATTATTGAATTTAAGCTGTTTTTGTTATGAAACAACAAATTACAGCAATAGTGATACCAACTCTTACCGAATACCGCAGCCTTTGTCATGATGAATGTAATCGATACCAGGCCAGAAATGAATTTAAACGGGTTATTATTCATCGTCCCAAAAGTTCGCGCACAGTATGATTAGGGTACTGTGCGCGAACTTTTGGGACGATGAATAAATCCAATCAATAAGTTATGTGTATTTCATAAGTAATCGCAAGACCAATTTTAAATTTTATGGTGCGGTTACTAATGAAACAATTAATAAAAGCACCGATTTTGCTAAAATTACACTGGTATCCGTAAACAGCCACACCCCAACCAATCCTTAATAACTATGACTATAAACCCGCAACTGCCCATCAATTTTTCCCGCACCCATCGCCTGCAATGGGAAGAAGCCCAGCAAAAATTTGTGATCCTCTATCCTGAGGGTATGGTCGAACTGAACCAAAGCTCGGCGGAAATCTTAAAATGTTGCGATGGCGTGCATACACTAGCCGACATCGTCGCCGCATTGGAAGAAAAGTTCGCCACTTCCGGTTTGCACAATGATATTTCCGCTTTCTTGGAGGTTGCCTTAAACAATGGCTGGATACAACAATAACCAAAGAAAAATCACCCAACACTACTCGCCTAATTCCTAGTAATTCTTTAAATTTAAAAGGAGAAATTTTGTTTAAACACTTTGGATTTACTGGTGAATCAACTTTTTTTATGGAGGTTGGTGAAAAATTAGGAAAAGGGTTCTACATAATTTGTACTGCTATTGGAACTGCAATTTTAACTTTTTGGAGTGCATTGGCGGGAACATTTATATTTTCGGACAAATGGAAAGAGATTTCTGGATTCCTGCCTTCGATGAATTTTATTTTGTTCAACTCATTCAATTTATTATTTATTTTCGGTCTTATTTTTTGCATATATGGCGGTATAGGAATATATATTGACCAAAACAAACAACAAGAAGAAAACAAAAAATTGTCCTTAGAAAACGACAAACTAAGAAAATCAGTTGGCGAATTAAAAGAAGCCCTCAATTTTTCACAGGAGGAGCTACAAAATCAAAAATATGAAACTGATAAATTAAATAAAGAACTTGTAAGAATATGGCTAAAGTCCTTGAAATCTTTAGGGCTTAATAGTACAGAAAGGGTTACAATTTACTATGAGTTTGATGATACTTTTTCTTTACTAGCCCGCTATTCCATAAATCCTAGATACACTAAAATTCATAGACAAAAGTTTCCTCTGAATCAAGGTGTTATTGGTAAAGCTTGGCAACATGGATTCCATATTGAAAAGGACTGTCCTAGTTCACAAAATTATCCAGAATATAAAGAGTATCTAGTCAAAACTTACGGCTATGAAGAAGATAAAATCGACACCTTAACAATGAAAAGCTGTAGATATGTAGCGATAGCAATTGTAGACGCAGGTGTCCATAAAGGTGTAATTGCTTTTGAAAGCACTGACCCTGCTTTTTTAGAAATAGATGAAAGAGAAAATAAAATAAGGGAATATTGTAGAGATTATCAAGGACAGCTTTCGGAATTTGTACGTAACGGATTAAAATTTGATAGAGAAACGTCCATTAGACCGGATGTGAAAAACAAATCCGTAGAAGATGACATTTTAAAAACCTTGGGGAACAAAATATGAATAAGTTACAAAGCATAGTGGCTTACCTGTGTTTAAAGTATCCTTATAAATCAGAACTATCAAAAGCCAGATTGACAAAGCTGGTCTATCTTGCAGACTGGTTCTCGTCCCTTGTTGACGGAAAACCAATAACAAATATCGAGTGGCTGTTTAATCACTATGGTCCTTATGTCGATGATGTAGTTGATTCAATTCGCAATACGTCAGAATTTTCAATAGAGTGCGAACCAAATGGTTATGGGGCAACTAAACACCTTATATCCTTTCGTGGAAACGAAAATGAAATCAACCTTTCCTCAAGAGAGAGAGCTATTTTAAATGTGGTTATTGAAAAGACAAAAAGCCTCTATTTTAATGATTTTATTGACTATGTATATTCAACATATCCAGTTAAGTCACAAGAAAGATATTCAACTCTTGACCTTGAATCTTTAGCCAAAGAATACAAACAAAAAAATGCTACTTTGTCTGTAGCCTAACTGTTTGATACAAAACCGTCCTAAACAAATAAGACATAACAATAAGTTTTATAGGTCATGAAAAGTAAAATCACCCCGCCACGCTGGTTACTGGCAGAACTCACTTATGCTTGCCCTTTGCAATGCCCGTATTGCTCCAATCCCTTGGACTATGCGAATTACAAAAACGAATTAAGCACTGATGATTGGAAGCGGGTATTAACCCAAGCGCGAAAAATGGGCGCAGTACAACTGGGCTTTTCTGGCGGCGAACCGCTGACACGCCAAGATTTACCGGAACTGGTCAAACATGCCCGTGAGTTAGGGTATTATTCCAACTTGATTACCTCAGGGTACGGCATGGACGAAGCGAAAATAGTCCAACTGAAAGAAGCCGGACTCGATCATATCCAGGTCAGCATCCAAGCTAGCACACAAGAATTGAATGACCATATTGCGGGTACAGCGTCATTTGAACATAAGAAGCAGGTTGCGCATCTGGTCAAAAAACACGGCTATCCGATGGTGTTGTGCGTTGTGATACACCGTGAAAACATCCATCAAATGCCGGAAATTTTGGCGATGGCGGAAGAGTTGGGAGCAGATTATTTGGAATTGGCCAATACGCAATATTACGGTTGGGCGCATATCAACCGTGATTTATTGTTGCCAACCAAAGAACAATTTGAACAAGCCGAAGCGATTGCCCAAGCTTACAAAGAAAAAGTCGCCGGTAAGATGAAAATCTATTACGTCGTGCCGGATTTTTACGAAGACCGCCCGAAAGCGTGTATGAACGGCTGGGGGACGACATTTTTGACCATCGCCCCGGACGGTGTCGCCCTACCCTGCCACTCCGCGCGTGAATTGCCAGGTTTGGAATGCCCGAATATCAATTATTACAGCATTGAAGAGATTTGGTACGAATCCAAAACCTTCAATTTTTTCCGTGGTTTTGACTGGATGAAAGAACCTTGCCGCAGTTGCGATGAAAAGGAAAAAGACTTCGGCGGCTGCCGTTGCCAAGCGTATTTGCTCACTGGGGATATGTACAACACCGATCCGGTGTGCAGCAAATCGCCTGAGCATGGCGTGATCGGGCAGGCGATAGAATCGGCTAGGGCGCAGGCTTTGGCAGCTGAGGAAAAGCCGTTGATTTTTCGCAATAGCAAAAATTCGCGCGGCTTGGGTTAGGCTCAAAACTTCTGGCCAAACAATCGTTTAACCGCTAATTGCAGACTTTATGAAAAAATTCCTTCACGTCGGCTGTGGCTTTAAAGAAAGAACTCTAAGCTTCTACTCCGCAACGATTAAATAACCTGCACTACCCAAAATTTAGAAAAGGAAAAATTTAAAATTATCCAAGTGGCAAAGTACCTACAAACCTTCCCAAGGCGTATACAAGCCTGTCACATCCACACCGAACATATCCAAGACCCGACCGACGGTCTCGTTGACCATGCCCATCATAGAATCGGATTTGCTATAAAACGCCGGCATGGGCGGGAACATGATGCCACCCATTTCGGTAACGCTGGCCATGTTACGGATGTGGATCAGGTTCAACGGTGTTTCACGGGGCATGACCACCAACCGTCGCCGCTCTTTCAGCACAACATCGGCGGCGCGGGAGATTAAATTATCGCCAAAGCCGTGGGCAACTGCTGACAGCGTTTTCATTGAACACGGCGCAATTATCATGCCTTCGGTTTTAAAACCGCCACTGGAAATACTCGCGGCGATGTCGTTGATGCCATGAGTGACATCCGCCAGTTCGTATAACTCGACCCGTTTCATATCCAGCTCGTGTTTCAGGTTCACCACGCCAGCCGAAGAAATGATCAAATGGGTTTCCCATTGCTCTTGTTGCTGTAAAACCTGCAACATCCGCACACCATAAATTGCGCCAGTCGCGCCCGTCATACCGATAATCAAACGCTTTTTAGCACTCATGAACGCACACCAAAACCACCTTGTGCGGCAAAATCGTCGGTTGCTGTTACTAAAGCATCAATCATTTCTTCATGTTGGGCAATATGTCCGGCATTGGGCAAGATGACATAATCGGCTTGTGGCAGAGCTTGATGCAGTTTCATTCCGGCTTCCATAGGGCAGAGGAAATCTTGGCGACCGTGAATAATGCGGGTGGGGATGTGGTGCAATAAGCCACAGTTTTCAAGTATCTGGTTTTCGGCGATGAAATAATGGTGGATGGCAAAATTCAATTCCATGCGGATTTGCTTAAAGGTTTGTTCGGTGATTTCCATGTCTTTTGCTTGGTAGCTATTTCCTAAAGCGGTCAATGCCCCCCATGCCAGCCATTCTTTAGCAACCCGTGCTTGGGTTTCGGTATCGCCCCCCCAAAATACGGCACATAAACTGTCTAATAGGTTGTCCGTATTGATGCCAGGCAAACTGGCTATGAGTTTTTGCCATTGTTCAGGAAACAAACGGTTCGCACCATCTTTGGCATACCAATCCAAGTCCTGTTGGCGCGCCAAAAACACCGCGCGGATAATCATGCCACGGACTTGGTCGGTGTGCTTTTGGGCATATAACAAGGCCAACGCCCCACCCCAAGAACCGCCAAACACCAACCAGTTTTCTATATTCAATCGCTGACGTATGCGTTCCATATCATCAATCAAATCCTGCGTAGTGTTGCCAACCAGTTCGCCAAACGGCAAGGATTGCCCGCAAGCGCGTTGGTCGAACAAAATGATGTGGTATTTTTCGGGATCAAAAAACCGCCGATGGTCAGGTTTAGTGCCGGAACATGGGCCGCCATGTAAAAAAATGACCGGAAGCCCTTCAGGGTTGCCGCTTTGCTCGACATAGACCTGATGCACTGAATTAGTGACTAGAAAAAAGGTTTGGAAAGGCTGGATTTCAGGATAAAGGGTTTTCATAAATGAATGGGCTTAAACACTTTTAGGGAAACGTCTTTAAGTATTTTATAGTGTTTGATCTTAGCGGTCATCAGATCAAGTCCGTGCGTGACTGCGGTTGCGGCAATTAATGCGTCAGCAAGCTGAACCGCATGGCTTAAATACTGTTGCTCAACATAAAACAAGGCTTTAATGGAAATATCTTCAGAAACATACAATACCTTAACCAGCCAGCTTTTTAAGGCACGCCTTAACTGGCCCAATTCCTGTTTGTTGCGCATGCCTTGCACTAATTCCATATGGGTCACAACCGAAATACAAAAACCCGATAAATTATTAATGGTGTCCCTCGCCAAAAGATTGCCTTTGAGATACCAAATTAGCACATCCGTATCAACCAAAATTAGGCAAACCTATTTTTCCGCAAATTTCGTAGATATCCATCAACAGATTCGACATCGTCCCGGTCTGCCCACATACCAAATGCTGGGATTTCTTCTTCTGTTATCAGTGGCCTTTCTTGTTCTCTATAGGAGACAAGCTTGGCGCAAGGCTTGCCGCGATACGTGATAATTACTTCATCACCTCTGCTGACGGCATCCAACAGTTCTTTGGAGTGGATTCTGAGTTCTTTGGCTGTTGCTTTCATTATGTTCGCCGAATTAAAGTTATATTTTCAAAGTATGAACTCTATAACTCCTAGCTTCAATGTCCGAAAACAGTTGGCACAAAAAAGGAGGGGTGTTACGCCCTCCTTTTATTGGGTTGGTTTTAAGCAGTGTGTTTAGAAACCGATGCCAACATAACCACCCGCAGTAACGCCGTTGGTGTTGACACCGTCAACATTGTCAGGCGAATAGTGGTAACGGGCATCGGCACCGACATACAAATCTTTCCAGATTTTGTAATCCGCACCTAAGCCAAATTGGAAACCTGGGTTCAATACGGTGATCGCGTCAGATGGCGGGCTGACAACGCTCAATTCGAAACCGACTGGGACTAACCAAGGACGGAAGGCTTGGCCTTTGAAGAATTTAATTTTTGGTGAAGCAGCTAGGGTTAGCTGGTTGACAGTGGCTTTCTCAGTGTTTGCACCTGGAATATGGTAGCCAACAGTTTCCAATATAGCCACTGCTTCGGGAGCCAAACCATTTTTAGCTTGCTCACCAAGTTCTTTATAGTCAAACATCAATTCAGCCAGCACTTCGGTGCCACTCATCATGCCAAACAAATCGTCGTTCAGACTCCAATCGAAACCGGCACCGAAATACCAGGCATCTTGGCCACCGATCGCGCCATTGAGAACGCCGCCTGAGTTACCACCTGGCGCTGTAGGGTCAACCGTACCGCCTCTTTTGCTATCAGCATGGCCATAACCACCACGGAAGAACACCATATTATACTTGCCTTTTGATGAAGCGGGTTCTGCTTTAACAGAATTCATCCATTGTTCCAATTCTTGGACTTTAGCAGAATCTTGAGTGGTTTCGGTTCGGCTTGCTTGTGCCCGCAAGGCTTGCAATTCATATTGCATAGCTTGTAATTGTTGTTCCAACGCTTCAACACGGTTATTGGCAGCAGCAGCTAAACGCTCTGCAGAACTAGTGTTGCTGTAGCTTTTTGAAGAAGTATGGTGAGAATGTTTATGGGCTCTTGAATGCGCTTGGGCTTGTTCGGCAACTAGCATGCCACCCATTGTTAAGGTGGCAGTGGCAATAGCCAAGACTAATTTAGTTTTTTTCATCATCGGATTGACCTCACAAAGTTATTTTAGTTATTTTTGTTAAAATACAACAAAATGTCTGTCACAAGAAACATATTAGCAGTAAAACTATTTCCTCACAAGCTTTAGTGTAACTTTTAATTGATAATTTATTCATTATTTATCAATGAGTAACACTAATAAAAAGGATAATGGAAAATTTTGTCAGCGTAATACAACATTAAATTTACTAAAGATTAGCTAGCAGTCAATACTTTTTCGGGCAATGTCCGTTTGGCTTATAATTGTTTCCATTTAAACGCTGACACAGCGATTCTATTTGATACATTTGCGCTTGATTCATCTGCCGCATATTTGCCCCAACCAATATCAAACCATGACCACAATCCCTGACATCACGCTAATCGGCGGCGGCATTATTGGCCTTTTGACCGCACGCGAATTCTATAACGCCGGAGCAATAGTCACTTTAATCGAAAAAAACCAGATCGGCCAGGAATCCTCTTGGGCGGGTGGCGGTATTTTGTTGCCCATTTATCCGTGGCGGCAAGCCCAAGCCATCAGTGCCTTAGTTTTGCAAAGCCTAAAAATCTACCCCAATTTGATAAAAGAACTCCTCGTGGACACTGGGTTTGATCCAGAATGGCGGCAATGCGGCATGTTGATAACTAAAAATCCCGATTTTCAGGTGGCACATGATTGGTGTACCAAACATCAAATTGCTTACCATTTGCCAGATAATTCTTTTTTTGACTTTCTGAATACCACAGCCGAACATCCCCTCTGGCTACCGGATATTGCACAAGTGCGAAACCCACGCCTGTTGAAATCACTTTATCAAGATGTACTTAACAAAGGCATCACTATTTATGAGAATAGCGAGTTGACAGCGATACACTGCCGCGACCAGCGCATCGATGCTATTAGTACAGCCCAAGGGCAGTTGGCGGTCAATCAATTGGTCATCACCTGCGGTGCGTGGAGCGGTGAGTTATACCAACGGCTGTTTACCGGACTCTCAAAAAATTTACCCGACATCCATCCTGTCAAAGGACAAATGCTCTTGTACGATACCAAAACCGACACCTTGCCTTTTATGGTGCTAGATGGCGACCATTACCTGATTCCACGACTGGACGGCAAAATTCTCGTAGGCAGCACTGTCGAAAGCGATAATTTCAACAAAACCACTACCATCACCGCCAAAGACCACCTTAGTCAATTCGCCTTAAATTTATTACCTGACTTGAACAATTATCCTTTGATTAAGCACTGGGCTGGTTTACGCCCAGGAACCGCCCAAGGCATACCGTATGTTACCCGGCATCCCGACATCAAAAACTTGAGCATCAATGCCGGACATTTCCGCAATGGCCTGATAATGGCGCCAGCAACTGCACAATTGCTAGTGGATTTGGTGTTGAACCGGAAACCGAGTGTTGCACCTGAGCCTTATCAATTTGAGACAGTTCATTGAAACAGTATCGACGAGGTTGCAACCCATTACCGTTAAATCAAATCATGATGTTTTATGGGTAGTCCTGCAATTGTCATGATTTATGAAAAGTCAAGCCTTGAAGAATTATAGTGGTGGACAAAAAGCCAGATGGCGCCGATATGGTTATCCAGCTTTTTGGAAAATGCCAGCGATTGCCTGAC